>PPCM01000091.1_pt1 | contig 149892 bp, 115 predicted proteins | sample 1555541 | NCBI WGS metagenome assembly PPCM01 (sample SAMN05284479, study PRJNA326546) | Marine sediment metagenome, whole genome shotgun sequencing project. | isolation source: marine sediment | place: Germany: Wadden Sea | collected 2012-09-05
AAATGCAAGCGGGGGCAAGTCTGAGACTTGAATCGAAGAATAAGTAATAAACAAAAACGCGTAGCGGTCAGGAATTGGGAGTTTGATCCCGCCTGCACTTAGCTAAATCGTTGGGTGTTATTTTAAGCAGTTATGGACACGAAAGAATATAAAAGAATAATGAATGAGGATAATATCCTTGATTTCTGTACTATAAGTGATACATTAAAGATTCTTAGACTAATTAAAAAGGTTGATTTAATTATTGAGTTAGAGAGGATTTTAGAAAAAAACAAAATTGAAAAACCTTTCTTACACAACAAAAAAGATGATTATACAACCGGATTCTATAAGGTTGATTTAGATAAAAATCAAATAGAAGTCATTATTGATTTGTTTTTCGAATTAGAAGCAGAATCTCTAAAGACTGACTTGGAACCAGCTATTACCACTTCAGGATTTTATGCAACCACACTGGATAAGTGGAATAATCTTCTTGAAGATAGGTGATACGCATTGAAAAAACAAACACCCAACCCAAGTTAAAATGCAAGCGGGGCTGTGTCACAATATTGAAACGAAATAATGATTAACAAATACATCCGGGAAAGCCTATGTGGTTGGGAGTTTGACCCTAACAGCATTTAGCCGAGCCGCTGTATACAAGTGTAGAAAACCGCAACTCAACACATTGATACGATATATAAAAGATTGAAATAAAAAAACACAGATTGATTGGATTGGTGCTCTGCTGATAGAGCGTGTGATGCGAGAGAATTTATTTTGCCCCACTAAACAACATATTTGCAAATCACTGTATGCAGCACTACAAACCAAAGTTCGCAAAAGAGTTTTTCTTACACCCAATATTTCTATTATAAAATGCAAAAAAAACTTTGAGATAAAACCAGTTTCAAAAAAGAATCATGTTAAATTATATAACACTTGCGTAAGATAAACATACAAAGTCTATTATAAAAAACAACCATATCCAACTGATTATGTACTGATTATGATTACGGCATTATATTTGAGTATGTAAATTTCATCCTAATTCAAATAAGATATTATGAAACTGAAATTCGCATTAAGAAATCTATTCAAAAATAAGGTTGAGGCATTTATTAACATGGGAGGATTGGCAATTGGTATTGCCGTCTTTTTTTTAATTTCTTTATACACCAGGCACGAATTGAGTTATGATAAATTCAATAGTAATTATGAAAATCTCTATCAGGTTAACATCAATGAATCTTTTTATACAGCCTCTCCTCTTGCCTGTATAATGAAGGAAAAGATACCAGAAATACGGTCTGTCACCCGCATTGATTATTATGCTGGAGGAGGCCAATCTCCTTATATAGAGGTTGAAGAAAAAGGTGGGTCATTTAAAAAATTAAACGTTAAGAATGTCACTTTCGCAGATAATAATCTTTTCGAACTGTTTAGTTTTAGGGTGATCTATGGAAATCCTTCCACCGCTTTAAATGATCCATATTCAATTGTTTTGACGCAGAGCACCTCACGACTATTGTTTGGAACCGACAATTCAGTTGGTAAATCCATCCATTATATTGGAGATAGATCTAACCTGCCCGAAATGGATATGACTGTAACGGCGGTTATTGAAGATATTCCAGATAATTCATCTATTAGTTTTAACGCAGTAGCTTCTTTTACAACGTTAAATTCCATTAAACCAACAGGAGCAGACATGGAAGCAGACTGGTCAAACTGGATGTATAGTACCTTTGCTTTATTAGATAATCACAACCGTAAAATCATTGAAGATAAATTAAACAAATTATGGGAGGAATGCGAGTCAATATATTTGACTGAAGATGAACATAAGGAAATATGCATTGTCCCATTATCGGATATTCCGTTTTATAACAATAATAAACAACAATTGATTTTTCTTATTCAGCTTGTCGGAATATTTATTTTAACCTTAGCTTTAGTTAATTTTATAAACCTTACTATTGCCAGATCCTCATTACGTGCCAGAGAAATTGCTGTCAGAAAGATTAATGGTTCATCACGATTTGAACTTATCAAACAATTTCTTTTTGAATCAATTCTTATCAGTGTTTTAGTTGCACCGGTTTCATTGCTAATAGTCTCGCTTAGTGAGCCATATTTTAAACAGATTACTCATACACAGATTTCATTGGATCTTATCCATCAACCATGGATGATTGTATCTTTTGTAATAGGCATCCTTGTAATAGGTATTATTGCGGGCATTTATCCTGCATTTTATCTGTCATCTTTTAAAATACCTTCCCTATTGAAAGGAGAATTCACAAAAGGGAAAAGGAGAACCTCTGTCCAATTTGGACTTTTTGTTTTTCAGTTTGTTATTTCAATTTCTCTGATTATTTGCACGATAATAATATCTAAACAAATTGATTTTGTAAAGAATAAATCACTGGGGTTGAATACGGCAAATATTGTAGACTTTAATCAGAGTAAACAAATTGGATTGAAGTATAACGTCTTTAAACAAAGACTTCTCGACAATCCCAATATCATATCTGTAACACGATCGAATAACGGACTGGGGAAAGATCTTCCTATGACTGTGACAACCGAGTATAATGGCATAAAGAAGACAATTTCTGTTACAACTGTCGATCCTGATTTTATCCCAACGATGGATATCGGGATACTCGATGGCAGAAATTTTTCATGGGAGATACAAAACGATAAGAAAGGGGCTATTATTATTAATGAAACCTTTGCTAAAGAGTTAGGTCTAAAGTCAGTTTTGAATACTGAAATAACACTTTCTAACATTAAGGTGAAAATTATTGGCGTGGCCAAAGACTTTTTTTATGATTCTTTCCGCCAAACACTGAAACCATCTGCTCTGTGGTATGCCGATTGGAATTCACATATTCATATTAGAATCAATAATCAAAATACAGCACAGTCTTTAAAATATATTGAAGATTTATGGAATGAGCTTTCGCCACAAACACCTTTTGAATACGAATTTCTCGACCATACTTATGGTCAGCTATACAAGTCGGAGGAAAATTTACAAAAGATATTTGCCACCTTTTCTGTAATTGCAATTATTATAGCTTGTCTTGGTTTGTTTGGATTGGCTTTAAACAGCACCCAACAACGTGTGAAAGAAATTAGCATTCGCAAAATAAACGGAGCTAAAACACCAAATATTTTAATAATGCTCAACAAATATTTTATAAAATGGGTTGTGATTGCATTTGCAATTGCATGTCCAATAGCCTGGTATGCTATGTCTGAATGGCTTAATAATTTTGCATATAAAACTGAACTAAGCCTGTGGATATTTGTGGTAGCAGGCATATTGGCATTCGGAATTGCATTATTTACAGTGAGTTTCCTTGGCTGGAAGGCAGCTTCGAGGAATCCTGTAGAAGGATTGCGATATGAATAATTAAATAAATAATTGGCTAACCTAATTTGCAAGCATATTGCCAAATACTCACGAGCCTATGCTTATCCAAAGCCTTGGCAAAAAGCTTGCAAATGGCAGCCCATAAAAACAAAATAAATTAGCTACGCTGAGCTCCACTTCGTTCCGGTTCGTGCTCCGTAGCAAGGGTAGAGCAGATTGATCAAGGTAAAGTATTCTTTTTGTAAGAATTTGAAACAGATTAACTTTAAAGAATGAACACCAGCATACAATCGAATAGCCCGCCCCGCTAGCAAACACTAGCAGAGAGAGGCTTTCACACCACCGTACGCACGGGCCTTCCAGTGAAAAACGGGACAAGCTGCTAAGCTATGGGGAAATGAATGGAGTAGACTCCGGTTTTCGAAAAAGGATTGATATGTTTGTAAAGATCGGCAAGGGATGTATATCCCTTTTTCTTTAAACGTTCCAGCGTAATTGCAGTGCCAAGAATCGGGCTTTACTCACCCTATTGTTTATGCTATTTGGTTCGTGAGTGCTTCGTAGTTCTTGTAGCTTGTTACGCGAATACTCCCAAGTGAAACTTTCGGATTTAATGCCGGAAAGCAGTAAAGAATCAATGAATACGATAGAAGCAATGCCGCCACATAACATTAAAGATTAACTAAAGGAGTCCTCCTTTAGGAGATATGCCAAGATAATCGTTATATTCCATATGCGTTGCCACACACCTTATTACTTCTTTTTAAAGGCTGGAATCTTTTTATCTCCCTGATGAAGAATTAGTTTTTCTATTTCTTGATTGTTTGTTTTTAAGAATGAAATTTTTGCGTCCACTTCCTTTAAGACAAATTCTGATTCTGATATAGGTGCTAATTCAAGTTTTGGTTGACCTGTTGGCTGACAAAATAATCGACTATCCCTAAACGATACATTAAATACAAAACCTGGTTGAAGTTCATATTCTCCGACGTAAGATTGCAAAATATGATCAGATAGTTTAATTGTTTTTCTGATTTCAGGGATCGCATATTTTTCATCAAATACTATTGCAATCAAATCTCTATTTATGCGGTTAATTGGGGCATGTTCAAAGTTAGAAAGGATAATGATTGATATATCATCATCTGTAAAACGACTTACATTTGAAGTAAACCCTTCTATATCTCCAGAATGCGCTATCATTTTGTGATTAAAAACATTAACGACACCCCAACCAAATCCATAATTATCTTTAAATTCTGTAAACATATTTTCTCTTGATCTTTTGCTTAATAATTCATCTGAATATAAAGCCCTATCCCACAGATATAAATCTTCAGTTGTTGAATACAATGCTCCCGAAGCATGTGCGTTAGACATATCACGAAATTTAGCTTTTCCGATTTCATTGTTTTTCAAACGATAACCCTGTGCGAAATTTTTAATTACTTTCTCAGGACTTTCAAATCCCGAATTATTCATTTTTAATGGTTTGAAGATATTTTGTTCAATATATTCCGCATAGGACATCTTACTTACTTGCTCTATCACAAATCCTAACAAAATATAGTTCGATTTACTATAATTGAACTTAACTCCTGGGGTAAATTCTAGCGGATTTTTCTTGAAGGTGTCGATGGTTTCAGATATATTGTATCCAAAAACTCGTCTTTCATTGTTGAAGTCTTCAAATTCAGTATGATTTGGAATTCCGGATGTATGTGTTAACAGATGCTTAAGCGTTACTTCATCTCCACGGGGATAATCGATAATATACTTTTGGAGTTTGTCATCAACACTCAATAGCCCCTTCTCCTGAAGTTGTAAAATAGCTACCGCTGTAAATCCCTTTGTCAAAGATGCAATTCTGAATTTGGTCTCAGGATTATTCTTAATTTCAAATCCGTAGTTTGCAAAACCATATCCTTTGTTTACTATGATTTGTTTGTTTGATGCAATGAGTATGGTACCGCTAAACTGATTCATTTGTACATGTGCATCAATATATTCATCAACCTTCTTTTGAACATTATCTTGTTGAGCCAAAGCATCATTAAACCTACAGATACATAAGACTGCGATTATGTATAATAAAGCTATTTTTTTCATGATTGGAAGTTTTTAGATTTTGAGTTTGAGCTTTTTTCAATAAAAAAATATAGGATAAAGCCAGAAGCAATACAAAGCGACTCAATACCATAAGGTAAAGGGCTATCTGAACTTAAATCCAATAAATGAATTAAAACCAATCCAAATCCACCTAAAAAAATAATGATACCCCATTTTAGGTTATGAATTGGACTTGAAAATTTTGGCAGATTTAAATCTCGAGTATTAATTTCAGCGTTGGTCTTTTCAATAAGTTTATTTAGCGTTCGATACTCAAAAATTGTTTTAATGATACTGACAAATCCCCAGAAACATATTCCAAGGATTATTGAAGCTACTATTCCATCGTCCATAATTACACATTTTAGTTAGTAAAAAAATCATAGACAAATCAACAAGCTTTGTATTTGGTAATCAATCTTATTATTTCAACTGTGAAGAGATTTATTCAAACATACTTACAGAAAGTAAAACGGTATTTCAAATAATAAATAAGGCCATACACATAAAATTTATTAAGTTTTGTATATAAGATTGTTTACCAAGCAGCTTATTCAGTACTTTTATTCTGTTTACATTTATTAAGTATGAATCACATAAAAGGCAGATACACCGAATTAATTATTCACGCATTTTGCTGGGGTGTCATAACATTTCTGTTTATCCACTATAATGCACTTTCGTTTCACTATTTAAAAGGAGACTTAATGGATATTCCTCTTTTGTTTGGAACGTTCATTAATATTCTGCTTTTTTATATTAATCTGTATTTCTTGTTTCCAAAGTACACGTTAAAAAGGTTCAATATTGTCCATTATGTAATCTGGATTTTCACATTAACCATCGTTCTTAGTGTCATAGAAAATACTTTCGATTATTACTATGCAGTAAAACACTTTCCCGATGAAAAAGTAGTCTTTCAGCCTGAGGAGTTAATCGTAACAAGCTTTTTCAACTTATTTTTTATAATCGTTTCTGTCTTATATGCAATTATTAGATCATGGATAAAAAATGAAGTTATTAAAAGAAAACTAACTGAAGAAAACTTAAAACTAGAATTAAACTATTTAAAATCACAAATCAGTCCGCACTTTTTATTCAATTCCTTAAACAATCTATATTCCATTGCAATAAAAAACAATGATAATGAAACTGCTGCAGGCTTGGCAAAACTATCAACTTTAATGCGTTTCATGCTTGATAAATCGGATAAGACAAAAGTTAAACTAGCTGAAGAAATTGAATACCTCAAAAGTTATATTGAGCTTCAAAAATTAAGGTTTTTGGATGAAGATGATATAGTCGTTACATTCAATACAAAAGGGGATATTAGCGATTTCAACATCCCCCCTTTTTTACTGATAAATTTTGTCGAAAACGCTTTTAAACACGGTGTTGATTATAAATTGCATTCAGAGATTCGTATAAATATAAATGTCAATAAAAACTCAATGACCTTTATTATTGAAAATACAAATCATACTTTGAAAAAAAAGAAAGGAACCAATCAGATTGGATTGGAAAATGTGAAAAAGAGACTTGAGTTAATATATGGTGGAAACTATGAACTAAAAACAAATTCAAAATCACCCCAATATATTATTGAATTAAAGATTATAAACTTACAAGATTAACATGAGATGCATTGCTGTAGATGATGAACCCAGAGCTCTTGAAATTATTGAAAATTTTACAAGTAAAATTGACTATCTTGATTTAGTTGGTAAATTTCGAAATCCGTTGGATGCAATTGATTTTTTGATGCAAAATGAAATTGACCTTATTTTCCTTGATATTAACATGCCTGATATTACAGGAATAGAATTAGTTAAAATATTAAGTCAAAAACCCATGGTCATATTCACCACAGCATATTCTGAATATGCGCTTGAAAGTTATGAGTTAGATGCTATTGATTATTTATTAAAACCTTTTGAGTTTGATCGTTTTATTAAAGCAGTTATTAAAGCAAAGAAAATGTATCAACCAAAGTCGGGGGCAGAGAATAAGCATGCAGTTCATTTAAGCCCTGTTGATAATAAAATTCAGTTAAAAAGTGGTTCAGAGACATTCCATGTAAAAATAGATGATATTAAATATATAGAAGGATTGGGTAACTATGTGAATGTATATTTAACTGAACAGAAAATTGCAACTTATATTAGCTTAAAGGATTTTTTAAAAAAATTACCGAAAGAAGATTTTGTAAGAATTCACAAATCATATATAATTTCTATAAATCATATCAAATCATTTGAAAAACACCAAGTAAAATTGGATAATAAAACGATTCCAATTGGGAAGAATTATAGAAAAGAGTTTATCGATCTAATGAAATAAAAGACAAATTGAATTCAAAACCAACCATTCCTTTGATGTCTGGCACATTATGTATTCCCATAAGGCTTTCCCTTATTCCAAAATGCAAAAGTAGCCTTCTAATCCTTCTCACAAAACAAAAAAACATTGCAGCAAATAGAAATATAAAGACTGTTAGAATAAAACAGCCCTCATATAACAGGAGTCGATAGCTAATACCCACCATTAGACGGAAACTCCCATGAGTACAAAAAATAATAATCTATGTTTTTCTATTTTACTACAGCAGTAATACTTAAACAAAGCATTCCCAGGAAATTGAATATTACAAAAAAATATTACCATTTATTAATAATAAGTAAAAGGCTACTAACCACAAGTATATTACATAACCGAATAGCGCTTTATATGAGAGAGACTTGTACAAATTCCAGGGTTCAGGAAAGGTTTTTATTTGTATTTTTATAAAGCCTCCGGTGTGTACACCTTATTTCAAGCAGGACACACAGCAGATCATAGCACTTATAACGGAGCAATGTGCATGAGCCATTAAGTACACTTCAACACATAAGCTATTGAATTATTATGAGTATTTTAAAAACACAAAGAGCACTATTTGATATTCCTAATGATATTGCATATTTCAACTGTGCCTATAACTCTCCTTTACTACTAGAATCCACAAGAATACTGCATATTGGTGTTGATTCCAAAAGCCATCCATGGAAAAGAACTCCTGGTGATTTTTTCCATGATGCAGAAGTTATTAGACAATTATCATCGGAGATATTTGGTGGAGATTCAGATGGATTCGCTATTGTTCCTTCTGCGAGTTACGGGCTGAGCACAGCATCAAGAATTTTGGAATCATCGTTAACTGAAAATGATGAAATTTTGCTTATTGATGAAGAGTTTCCAAGTATTGTTTTGCCATTTAAAAGAGTTGCTATGGAAACAGGCTCAAAGATAACTACAGTAAAAACCCCAAAAGATGGAAATTGGACTGAAGCAATTGTAAGGATAATTAATGAAAACACAAAAGTTGTAGCAATCTCTTCTTGTCATTGGACCAATGGTGCATATATCGACTTATCAATAATCAGGGAAATGTGTGATAAGTTTAAGGCCACCCTAATTATTGATACAACTCAGACATTAGGAGCTATGCCATTCTCGATAGACGAGATAAAACCTGATTTTATGGTTGCGGCAGGTTACAAATGGTTGCTTTGTCCGTATGGATTTAGCCTTTTATATGTTGCCGAGAAATGGAGAAACGAGCGACCTCTGGAAGAAACATGGATTGCCAGAGAAAATGCTCAAGATTTCGCCAATCTGGTAAATTACTCAGAGATATACATGAATGGTTCCAGACGTTTTGAAGTAGGGGAAAAGTGTACACCGACCATTTTACCAGGAGCAATTGCTGCACTCGAACAAATAAAGACTTGGGGAGTGACTAATATATCAGATTCAATATTGAATATAAATCGACAGATTGAAACAAATCTTATTCAATTAGGATTTCAATTACCGGATAAATTTCAAAGGTGTCCTCATATATTAGGAGCAACTATTCCTGAAAATTTCTCACGAAACATTGTTAATGAGTTAAAAGAAAAAAAAATATTCATTAGCCAGCGTGGAAAATCATTACGATTTGCACCACATTTGTACATAAGTAACAGTGACATTGATAGGTTGAATAATGCCATTACTGAATTAATGAAATAACAAGCGAGAAATAAAAAGGAAATTAGGATCTACAACAAAAACTGAACAAAGAGATTCCACAACGATTCACAACCAACAAACAAAAGCACCAAATAGTCAATGGGGTATCTCCTACCAACATTCACAAAAAGATGATATGGAATTTCGAATTTTTTTCATTGAAAAAATTAGTCCCCAAAACATCCTCTACCAGTATTTTCGCATATATAGTTAACAAATTGAAACATTGAAATCACAAGTTATAGTAGTCACTTATATTCACAATAGTCAAGACATAAAACAAACTATACATTATTGTTAATAAATTGTGATATAAAATACAATCAAGACCATGCAAGTATAAATACTTTATTAAATTTGCATCTCTTATTTATTCAACAACAAACACAAGTAACAACCCAGATAAACAATCATCCAATTGATTTGCAATCAAAAAAAACAAACAATAACATCTATATTAAAACAAATTAATCATGAAAAAAACATTCTCAATTATTCTATTAATTAGTGTTGTATTTACAGCTTGGTCTCAGGATCCTGTATTACTTTCAAAAAACGGGCATAAGATCTTACCTGAAAAAGGTGAATTTGCTTTGGGGATTGATGCAAAACCATTTTTTGGTTATGTAGGAAATGTTTTCCGTTTTGGAGGTGAGCAGAATTCTGCACCTAGTTTTAACTTCCTTGAAAATCAAACAATCACAGGTAAATATTTCTTAACAGATAAGAAAGCCATACGTGCCAGTCTTCGAATGGGTTTTGAAAATCAATCTGATTATAATCAGTTGCAGAAAAATGGTGCCGATATTGAAGAGTATGTTGAAGATGCTCACAAATATTCAAGTACAAATATTGAGTTATTAGCAGGTTTGGAATATCGTCGTGGCAAAGGTCGCATACAGGGTTATTACGGTGCTGAAGCATTTCTTGGTTTTTCATCTTCGAAGCACTCCTATGAATATGGAAATGAATTTTCTTCCAATTACCCAATGCCATTGTCGACAACTAACTGGTATAGCAATGACGCATATAATGTAAGTGAAAGACCTATAGAAACAAAAATGGGCCGTGCATTTGCTATCGGTGCGCAGGCAATCGTTGGTGTTGAATATTTCATTGCTCCCAAAATGGCATTATCAGGAGAGTTTGGATGGGGCCCAACTTTGTTGCTTCGTTCAAGCGACTTCACCGAGTATGAATATTATGATGAATTCTTTGGCTTAAAGAAAAGAACAGTTGAGCAACCAAGAGGTAATGCATTTTCATGGAATGCCAGAAATGCGAATGGAAAGATTGCGTTCTTCTTCTATTTCTAATTAATCAAAATTAAAGATGATGATAGGAAAAAAGATCGTTCAACAATTATTGGGAGTCATGATGGTTTTGGCGTTATTTGCCAGTTGCGAGAAAGCTCCTGAAAATGACCCGATAGAGATTCCCGAAGGAGAATCCATGCCTATTCAAATTATTAAAAATGAGTTCAACGGAAGTAATCAACAACTTCCGGCCTGTCTCATTGAAGGGGTGGTAATTTCAGATCGTTCAACCAACAATTTTGATCCTAAAGAATTATACTTAATGGATGGTTCTCAATCAGGAATTAAGATTGTGTTCTACGAACCACATCCGTTTGAATTAGGGGATAATATTAAGATTAAAGCCTACAAATTAACTATGGTTCGAAATTCGGGTTTCACTCAAATTATTGATGTCCCATTGAGTAGAGCTGAAAAAAGTTCTCAAACATATAAGGCCACTCCGAATATCGTTTCCATTTCGGACTTGTATAACTATTCGAAATACGATTGCAGCTTAGTACGAATTGACAATGTATACCTCACAAAAGAACAAGGCAATACCTATGCACATTCAGTAATGCTTAGTGATAATTTGTACTATGGAAACATGATAACATTGTACACAGAATATGATGCAAGCTTTGCCAACGAAACAATAAATACACAACGAGTGAGCGTTACAGCCATTCTTACCAATTCTGGCAATAGCTATAATTATTCAAGCGAGTTGCGCATCCGTGATATTTCAGATATCAGCTATGGTATTACCGATTTCCACATCGATTTCTCAACTTTCAACCCTTTAAGTAACTCATCACTGGGATGGAAAACATATACTGATGGGTATTATGGAAACTGGGGATATGCAAACGATGATTTTGACAACCAATACCAGGTATGCGCCTATGTGAGTAGTTCCTATTATGTAACCGATTCCTGGTTAATAAGTCCTGTAATCAACCTTGAGAAGATGGATGATTATATCTTGTCGTTTAAATCAGGAAGAGTTGGCGATGTTTCAGGCGGTGAATTGGAGGTTTATCTTTCTCCCAATTACTATACAACTGAAGACATGAATCAGTCGCAATGGATAAAACTGAATTGCAATACTGTTTCAATGAATTCTCCACAAAGAACATGGATCAATTCAGGAGATATTAACCTGAGTTCAACCACCGGATACGGGAACATTGCCTTCAGGGTTCAGTTCCCTGAATACAATGATTATAATGACCGACGGTTTACCATCGATGATTTAATACTGGAAAGCCGTAATAACTAAAATTACAGAGACTGTCTTAAAAGCAATTTTGATGTAGCTTTAGTACTCTATAGGATGCGCCCCTTTCATAAACGGGATATTTAGTCGACAAAACAAAACGAACCATCGTTTTGTTTTCGAATTGCACCTCTAATGAATCGGGAACATTAATAAGAGCCCCGGATCAAATCGATCCGGGGCTTTTTAAAAATTATTTTAACTTGATAATATTCAGTTAGTGACCACCCTTATTGATGGAACGATCTTTTACTTTTTTAATCATCTTTGAAAATGATTTTTCTTGTTTCCTTTTTTCTTGAACAGAAGCCGTATAGTGCCATGTTTCTTTCCGCAATTTATGGTAATTTTCATATACACCCTGGTCAATATCTCCTTCTTCTACAGCCTTAATTACAGCACACCCTTTTTCGTTGATATGCCGGCAATCTTTAAAATGGCATTGCCCTTCAAAACTCTCAATATTCAATACCTCAGAGAGTGTCCCCGTATCATCATTAGTAACCCCGAAGACCTTAATTCCCGGAGTATCAATTAACACACCAGCTCCCTCCATCAGTACCATCTCCCTTCTGGTTGAAGTATGTTTCCCTTTTCCGGTGGATCTACTAATGGTTGCTGTTTGCATGATTTCCTGTTGGCAAAGTACATTTATCAAAGTGCTTTTTCCAACCCCGGATGAACCAGTAAAAACAACGGTTTCACCAGGTAAGATAAACGCCTTTAATTGATCAATACTATCAGATGCATGAACACTTGTAAAGAATATGGGGATTTTATGAGAAATGTGCCTCAAAGCATTTTCCACTTCATCTTTATTAAATCCTAAGTCTGTTTTTGTCAGCACCAACAGCGGTTGTATATTCTCACTTCCCATCTGCAACATAAAGCGTTCGATCCGCCGAACGTTAAAATTATCATCAAGACTTTGCACGATAAAAGCTTTATCCACAAACGATGCAATAGCTTGTTTTTCAGAAACTGATCCGCTTTTCAGCCGATAAAGTGTTTTTTGTCGGGGTAGAATATCAAGGATTATTCCTTTATCAGAATCGATCGCCTGAAAAATGACCCAGTCACCAGTACAGGGATATTCGGAATATGTCCTTCCATAGAGCATATTCCCTGAAAGTTCACAGATTCGGTTTCCGTCCTCGGCAATTATTTCGTAGCAGGTTTTATGTGTAACAGCAACCCTACCGTGCATAAATTCCTTATAAGCTGATGCTTGCTTTAGCTGGAATAATGATTCATTCCATCCATATATTGATAAATTATTCATTGTATCCATTTTAATGTTTATCAGAAGGGGGACACTGATAAACAAGCCCCCTCAAATCACAAAAACCTTAAATCTTCTTTCCTATGTAGAACACATAACCATAAAACTCTTTATACTTATCATATAACTGAGCTTCGTGCCGTTCATTTGCAACAAATTCTTCAGCTGTTTTATTGCCGGCATATTTTTTAAGGAAAGCTTCCTGTGCAGAAACTTGTGGAGCATAAAAATGCTCAGTCCAGCAATTTTCCGGAAGAATAAAAGTGGCAACAGGTATATATCCTGCATTTTGCATTTGCGCCACCTTGTTTGATATTGTATCGATCTCAGGATAAGCATCCCGCCAGAATGTTTCGATCTCTGCGGGCCGATTATCAGTAAACCAGGATGCTTCTGAAACTGCAATATAGCCTCCTGTTTTCAGAAAATTCCGCCATTCACTTAATCCTCGTTCAAAACCAATATTATAAATCGCACCTTCCGACCAGATCAGGTCCAGTTCTTCACTTTTAAAAGGAAGATTATCCATCGAACCGACAACACCTTGTATCCTATCCTGAAAATTCAGTTTACCTGCACTCATGTTTAATGTGTTGATGAAACCAGGAAACAAGTCGATACCAGTGATATGTCCAGATGTATTCTGCGCCAAGACCATAGTCTGCCCACCTGTTCCGCAACCGATATCGATAATTCGCGATTTGGAGTTAAGATTATCTATAAAACTCAAAGCTTTAATGGTCACTTCAGGACTACCGGGACCTTGCCGCTCAATAGTTGAAAAATATTCGCAGATTAAACTAAAATCGAATTCGTGAATGGATTTATTCTCGTTACTCATGATGTTTAATTTATTGGGTTGAAACCGACGCAAAAGAATCCTATATATTCTTTACCCGATCTCAGTTTGTTAATATATTGACATGAAAACAACTCCGACAAGAATATGCCTGAGTTCAATTAAGGGATAACCTTGGGTAGAACACCAAAGGTTATTTACATCACAATATCCATTTTAATTTTAAACATCCAATTTTTTTGGTGTAACAAATGTAAGGATTTATTTCATAATGTTCTTTATTAACCTGAATTATTTAGACCCAACCATTTCAATCTGAGAAACAACAATCTGAATAAATAATTACTAATACAAAATACGACGTTGAATACTATAAAAGAACAGGTATGCAGGAACCTCAACCTTCAAAAAAAAACACTCTGCCCAATAATGGGCACATTTTCCTTTACCGAAAACTGCTTTCACACTACTATCCAACACATTACCTTTTATGGCCGGTCATTTGACAATAGTAAGTCAAAATATTTGGCATGGATAGAGAATTATCGAAAGATTACTTAAAAAAGAAGCGAATAAAACAGACGGTTAGGATAGGCATACCAGCGATTATTGTTCTTGGAATTGTGTATGTAGCAATGGGATGGATCAAACCTACTGTGAATTTATCAGAAGTAGCAACCAGTGTTGCAGAGCGTGGTTCGGTTGAAAATTCCTTCACAACCAACGGAACAGTAGAATCCTTTTACCAGGAAGTACTAACAGCTCCACTGTCTGCCAATATCATGAAGATATTACATTTCCCCGGTGATCTGGTGGGACCTGCCGACACTTTGATTCTCCCGGATGTATCACTCTTGGAAGCCCATCTCCATGAAGTTGATGATGAAATTGCATTAGAGGAGAACCGAATCCAACGTAAGCAAGAAGAATTGCATCAAAAGGAAACCAGTTTAAGAAGTGACTTACTCATGGATTCTATTAAGATAGAACAGTTGAAGTCAAATTTGGAGAATGAAACATATTTGTTTGAAATCGGAGGAGGTTCAAAACAAAAAGTGAATCAGGCCAAGATCAATTTTGAACTGGCTCAAATCAACCGTGAAAACTTAGTGAAGGAGTTCAACTCCTTCAAACGCCTGCAACAGTTGGATATTGAATCAATGGAGTTGGAACTATCATTGAAAAATCAAAACAAAAACAAGATACAAATTCAACTGGACAAGGCCCATATCCGGCCACGTATTCAGGGGATGATTACTTCCATACTTGTAGAACCTGGTCAGCATGTAAATCAAGGCCAAGCTCTTGCTCATGTTGCCGATGCGAATAATTTCAAGGTGGAGGGCGAAGTATCTACACGTTATGCCGACAGGGTTTTCATCGGTCAACAGGCAATAGTGCAGATCAACGACAGCATACTAAATGGAAAAGTAACAGCTGTTTCTCCATCGGTAGAAAGCGGTACAATTAACTATACCGTCACCCTGGCTACCCCACAGCATCAATTGTTAAGAGCAAAAATGCGTGTAGAAGTCCGATTGATACAATCTGTAAATCAGTCCGCAATTCGATTGAAAAACAGCGATTACTATTACGGACCAGGATATACCCATCTGTTTGTGATTAATGGAGACCAACTGGAAAAGCGTAAAGTAAAACTAGGGGGTGCAAGTTTCGATTTTGTGGAGGTTCTTAATGGAATCGAAGAAGGTGAAACCGTTATCATAAGTAAATCTTTCAATACACAGTACGAACGTTATAATTCAATCCAATGCGTAGATTAAAATCAGCTCTGATCATTATACTCAGTACCTGGCTGTATTCAAACACTGCCTGGACGCAAACCATTCTTGAACTGAAGGATGTGGTTCATATTTCACGTACCGAAAACCTGATGGCAAGAAAGGCTTATGTCAGCAAGAAACACAAATACTGGAACTGGCAAATCCATAAGTCCAGCCTGAGACCGCAATTAAAACTGGATGCACAGTTGGCCGATTTTTCCAGAGGTGTAATGCCTGTAATGCAATCTGATGGAACGTACGCGATAAGAACCATAAATCAAAACACTTCCAATGCGAGCCTAGCGCTGTCCCAACCCATTGCTGCCATTGGAGCCGATGTATTTGTAAGCTCCTCACTTTACCGTTTTGATAACATTAGTGGGAGCGATCATTCTTATAGTGCTCAACCATTACAGGTTGGGGTGAAACTCCCTGTTTTCAGTTATAACCCTTTGAAATGGAATAAGCGGGTAGAGCCAATTGTCTATTTGGAATCAAAAAAGCGCTATGACCGGGATCTCGAATATTCAGCACATGTCGCTGTGGGAATGTTCTTCCAAAACCTCTCGGATAGACATGAGTGGAATATGGCTGAAGCAAATCTGGAAAGCAACACTGAATTATATCGCATTTCGGAAGAAAAATATAAGAATGGACAAATTTCGAAAGATGAGTTGCTACAGGTACAGTTGATGATGATTAATGCCATCAAGAACTCAAAGGCTGCTCGTGTAAGAATGGAGAATTCAGGGCTTTTATTGATGACTCATTTATCATTAACAGAGGTCAGTGATTTCACTCCCATAGTACCTGATTTCATTCCCAATTTTGAAGTTCTTACTGGAAATGCGATCAACCTGGCACTGGAAAACAATCCTGAAAGCATCGGCTTTAAACGAAGGTTGTTGCAAGCAGATCAAAGCGTTGCAAACATCAATGGGAATACTGGGATTTCCGGTGATGTCTTTGCCTCAATTGGGTATGGAGCCGATTTTAAGGAGTTTTCTGCCTGGAACCAGAATATAAATAACCATGCAATTGTTCAGGTGGGATTGTCCCTTCCGATTATCGATTGGGGTAGAACACATGCTGCGCGCAAAAAAGCTTCTATGGATCGTGAATTGGTTCAAACTACAGTGATGCAGGAAAAAATTGATTTTGAAAAAGAAATCATCAGCCTGGTAAATGTTGTCGTGATGCTTAAAGAAAACCTGATAGTGGTGAAGCAAGCGGATTCTGTTTCCGCTCAACGCTATGAAATCGCTCATAAACGCTACTTATCAGGTGATATTAGCATCCTGGAACTGAACATGGCTCAAAAGGAAAAAGACAACGCCAGTCGGGATTATCTGTATACCCTGGGCGATTTCTGGAGGAATTATCATCGCTTGCGAATGATAACCCTGTATGATTTCATCTCCGATAAATCACTGGTAAGTGAAAAATAGAATTTAGGAATTAGTATTTGGGAATTAGGAATTAGAAAAAACAATCAAAAATCATTAATCAATAATCAAAATGATACAACTACAAAATATTCAAAAAATCTATCGGACCAAAAGTATTGAGACCATAGCGCTTGATCAGGTCAACCTCCATGTGAAAAAAGGAGAATTTGTCTCTGTAATGGGCCCTTCAGGTTGTGGAAAAAGCACCTTGCTAAATGTTGTGGGCTTAATTGATAAGCCATCTGAGGGTACTGTAATTATTGACAATAGCATTATCAATGGCCAGAATGATAAAACTCTTGCGAGTTTTAGAAATCAAAAACTGGGTTTTATTTTTCAACGCTTCCACCTGATTAACTCTTTGAATGTTATCGACAATGTAGAGCTTCCTCTACTCTATCGTAAAATGTCTGCATCAAAAAGAAGAAAAATAGCCAAAGAGAATCTGGAAAAGGTTGGATTAGCTCACCGCATGAAACACTTCCCTTCAGAACTTTCCGGAGGACAATGTCAACGTGTTGCAATTGCACGTGCTATTTCCGGAAGCCCCGACATCCTGCTGGCCGATGAACCTACAGGTAACCTTGATTCTCAAATGGGGAAAGAGATAATGGATATTCTGCATAAACTCAATGAAGAAAGTGGAATGACCATCGTGATGGTTACTCACGATGAGGCACTTGCAAAACAAACCAGTCGTATCATTCGCTTCTTTGATGGACGTCAGGTAAACTAAAAACTATGAATTATGTGGAAAACAAGTTTAATACAGTTTTTTAAAATCATCCGACAAAACAAGTTCTTTACCTTTTTGAATTTGTTCGGGATTAGCATTACCATGATGATTATCCTGGTAGCGGCAATTAAAATTGATACTACAATATGGCCAGGAGATACAGAAAAGAATAATGACAATATGCTCTTCATGAATCGGTTAATGTTTAAAAATGATAACAGTACAAGTACCGGGTCAATGAATTTAATTATAATCGAGGATTATCTGGAAAAAATGAAAACTCCAGAAGCTATAGCCTTTAGTAGTGAACAAGAGTGGAGCTATATTGGTGAGCATGGTGTAGAAGACTTTCTGATACGAAGTGCTAATTCAGGCTTATGGCAAGTATTCGATTTTGAATTCATCGAAGGACGCCCTTTCAATAATATTGAGGAAAAGAATGCTGAACTGGTTGCTGTGATCGACCAAACTATTAAAAATCGCTTTTTTTCGGATAAGCCTGCTATTGGCAAAATGTTACAAATGTCAGGCAAGTCATATAAAGTCATTGGCATCATTAAAGATGTAGCATACAATTGTATGCAATCGAAAGGAAATGTATTTATCCCATACACAGTGGATGATATGAGACCTCCAGAAATACAAGAAACGGGAAGATATAATGTGACATTCCTGACTTCAGGAAAAAGTAATGCCAAAGAAATAAAAGCAGAAATTGATCAGATCCACCAACACATATCAGGGCTTTTGGAAAACGATTATAAAATGTACTTCGGTGGTCCGGATAGCCCTGTTGAAATGTATCTTAGAGGCTATGATGTAGGTGAATTTTATTCAGGACACAAAACTAGTGCGATGATTCTACTGGGAAAATTCCTGTTACTAATGTTACTTCCAGCCATTAATATGATCAGTATTCAATTAACACGAATTCATGAACGATCAGAAGAAGTTGGCGTCCGAAAATCATTTGGAGCGACTAAAAAGCAATTGATTTGGCAGATTTTATATGAAAACACGCTGCTCACATTCATGGGATCAATACTGGGGTTAATATTGGCAATTCTTATGGTTTATGGTTTAAAGGATACTATAATGCCCAGCTTATTTGAATCCCCTGGGGGGAAAATAAGTATCCAAATAAATTATGGTGTATTTCTGGTAACCATGATTGGTAGTTTGGTATTAAGTCTGATTTCAGGGTTGATTCCGGCCATTAAAATGTCAAAAGTTCAACCAGCAACTGTATTAAAAGGAGGTGAATTATGATTCGACACAGCTTAAAACTGATTTGGAACCAAAAAAGAAAAAACGGATATCTCATTCTGGAATTATTCCTTTTATTTATGGTTCTTTTTCTTAGTTCTATTTATTTAATAGAAAAAACAGAAATGTATCTGGAAGGAACCGGAGCCGATGTAAATAACACTTTTTTCATGTGGTTGGTAAAGAAAGATTATCAGGAGGGGCAATATAAGAAGGAGTTCCTTGAACTTAAAAGACAATTGAATGAGCTATCCGAGGTTGAAAATGTTTCCTACAATCGTGATGCAATACCATACACATGGAATATGAGTGCGGGAGGCATTAAACATGACAGCACGTATGCTAATGTTGTTTTCAGATATGCTGACGAGAACTTTGGGGATGTTCTAAGATTGGACATGCTGGCAGGAGAATGGTTCAAGGATGATTATCAGGGAATCAATACACCGGCAGTTATTGATAAAAAAACATCTCTGGAGTTATTTGGTAGCGTTGAAAATGCCCTTAACAAAGTCGTCCAGTCTGGAGGAAAAGAGTTTAAAGTCGAAGGAGTAATTGATTTATTAAAGAGGAATGATTACGAAGGAGATCGTGGGACTATCATCATGCCATGCCCGATGGATTCGGTATCACTCATTCAGATTTTGGTAAGATATCATGATGGATGTATTCCTAATCCTGCAGAGCTTACGAAAATAGTATACTCTCTTTTTGACAAAAATGAATTTGCTATTCGATACGCCTCTACTATGGAAGCAAAAAAGGCTCAAGTAAGTGCCGAAATCAATAGCGAGGTTAAGCTAATCATTTTAGTCGCTACATTCCTTATTATTAATCTTATCCTTGGGTTAATCGGAATCCTTGGATACAAAGCAAAGCGACGGAATTCTGAGTTAGGAATTCGCCGTGCGATGGGCTCAACAGCTACTCAGCTTCACAAACTACTCCTGTTTGAATCCTGGTCGCTAACCATAATGGCTTTGATACCGGCTTTGATTATTGTGATTCAGATTCCAATGTTGGATTTATTACCCGTAAGTACCGCATTGTTTCTTAAATCAATTGTTACTTCTGTTGCTTTAATTTTCCTGTTCGTAACCCTGAGTGTATACTATCCGGGACGGCTTGCAGCCAAAGTGCAACCGGCAGAAGCTTTGCAAGAAGAATAGTAAAATTAGAAGTCATCGGATGAAATAATATCGTAGTTAACGAGATCATTAAGAAAAAAGCGATACAATGAAATTTCTGATAAGAAAAATATGCATTTTAGTTCTGATAGTCATTTTGTTTTCATGTGGCCTGACGATCAAAAAAGATAGAGTAATTCTTGACCGAATTGAATATATCTATAATCTCAAAATGCAGATTGGTATGGATATTTGGCCGGATTTTTCAAATCCAAAATTCGATGTACCATTGATTTACTACACAGATTCAATGTGTTATGTAGCCAATCCAACAAACAAGTTTATTCATTTATTCAACCCTGAGCTTGTCTGTAAAAATCAAGGGTTTATGATTTACAAAACAAAGCTTGTAGATAGTATCCCCTTTCACATGGAAGTATCTATGACTCTTGGTGATAGTACTTCTGATTATAATTACAATACGCCTTTTATAAGTTGCAGTAGCCCTGAGTTGACTGGTGAATTTATTACTGACGTACATACCACAGAACTTTGGGCAACCATGGTCATACATGAGTATTTTCATGGTTTTCAGTTTAAACATCCTCCGTTATTTGATCTTTTCGAGGAAAACATTAATATTTCAGTCGACACATTAAAGGTGTTGTACAGGGAAAATGGCTGGTTTAAGGAATCTGTAGATGAGGAAAACGACTTTTTATTGAAGGCTCTCGATTCTGACTCACAAACAGAGACTCAAGAATATATTCACCATTTTTTTAGTTTAAGAGATCAACGTTTCTATAAAACAAATGAATTGCTGAAGAATGATATAAAGGCAATCGAGGAAAACAGTGAAACAATGGAAGGTACGGCCAGGTATGTTGAGTACAGCTTATATAGCAAATTTGCAAGCTTAAAGCCAGATTCCCGACTTTTAAAATCGGACTCTTTGTTTGATTCATATGAATATTTTAAGAATTATATGATCACAAATGACAAGTGGCTTTATTCGACCGATAATAGTACTTACTACTATGCTACAGGATTTAATATGGTACGCCTGTTAGATAAACTTGGCGTTGATTACAAATCCAGACTTTTCAACGAAAAAATATTTTTAAGTGAAATACTGAGAGAACAAGTAGAAACCGGCAGTTAGTGTATAAAAAGAATAGCCGTGATAGTGGTTATTTCAAGTAGGCTATCTATAACCCCAGCTTTTAAGCTGGCGTTAATAAAGGGCTCACGAACATTGGACTTTAGTCCAAAATAAATAATGAAAGCACTATATTTGACATACCCTAGAATTTAGCGAATGATTTTAGTAATAGACGACGATATAGCTGTATGCACTTCATTAAACCTGCTTTTAAAACAAGCAGGTTTTGAAGCTCATACCAATCAAGAGCCGGAAGAAGCCTTGCAGTGGCTGCGGACAAACACACCACAGCTGATTCTGATGGATATGAACTTTTCGATTGAAACTTCAGGACAGGAAGGGCTTGAACTTTTACAAAAAGTTCGGATATTTCATCCAGAAGTTCCAATTATATTGATTACCGGATGGGGCACCATTGCACTTGCTGTGGAAGGCATCAAATGCGGAGCCTCCGACTTTATCACCAAACCCTGGGATAATGCAACCCTTCTTGAAGCAGTACAAACCAATATTCAGCTTGCAGGCATTAGCGATGATCAGATATCCTCTTCACGGAAAGAACTGGATAAATTGTATGATATGTCCGGGATTATTGGCGAGCATGAAGAGTTGTTGGAAGTTCTGAATATGGCCGGCCGAATCGCTTCGAGTGAAGCTACTGTTTTGATTAGTGGAGAAAGTGGAACAGGAAAGGAATTAATTGCAGAAGCTATTCACAGAAATAGCCGAAGGAAGGATAAAGCCTTTGTGAAGGTAAACCTGGGTGGAATCTCTGAAAGTTTGTTCGAAAGTGAAATGTTCGGGCACAAGAAAGGAGCATTTACAGATGCCATTTCTGATCGCAAAGGGCGTTTCGAGATGGCCCAGGGTGGAACAATCTTTCTGGATGAAATCGGGGAACTTTCAGCTGCCATGCAAGTGAAGTTACTTCGCGTTTTACAAGAGCACACCTATGAAGTCCTGGGTGACAGCAAGAGTCGAAAAGCAGATGTGAGAGTGGTTTGTGCCACCAACCGTGATTTAATTCAAATGGTACAGGATGGGACTTTCAGAGAAGACCTGTATTATCGGATCAATCTGATCCACATCTATAATCCTGCTCTTCGTGAGCGGGTAACGGACATCCCGGTTCTTGCCAGTTATTTTGTAAAACAGACCTACCTAAAGAATAAACTTCCTGAGGTGAAATTATCAAAAGAGGCTTGTTCATTTATCAAGAAGTATCCTTTTCCGGGGAATATTCGTGAGCTTAAAAACTTAATCGAACGAAGTGTCTTAATGACAAGCAAAAATGAAATTAGCGAAGATGATATTCAAAAATTTCTCGATCGTTCACCCTCAATAAATGGAGCAAAGTCAAGTGCCGGTTTGGCTACTCTGGATGAAATTGAAAAGGAAGCCATTGTTAAGGCTATGGAAATATACAAAGGCAATGTTTCGCGAGTGGCTCGTACCTTGGGACTAAGCCGAGGTGCTATGTATCGTCGCTTCGACAAATACAACATTCCTTATGAGCATTAAATGGAAGTTTATCATATGGGGCCTTTTCTTTTATTTGGCCATTGGATTTTTACTGCTTCAATTATTGGAGTATAACAAATGGTATTTCCTGGCTGGTGAAGTTCTGTTACTTGCATCCCTGGTCTTATTCTTAGTCCTGTATAAGCAATTGGTAAAACCCGTTGAAACCATCAGCTCAGCCACTAATTTACTCAAGGAAAAGGATTTTAATACACGCATGAGTTATGTTGGTCAAAAGGAGATTGACAAGTTAGTTGAAGTATACAATAAGATGTCGGAGCAATTGCATGAAGAGCGCATCAAACATGAAGAGAAGAACTTGTTTCTGGATCGACTAATTGATGCTTCTCCTTCAGCCATTTTGATCTTGGACGGCAACAATCATATCAGTAAGATGAATCCTTCTGCTAAACAAATATTTAATATCAATGGCCAAGATGAGTATGAAATCCTGATTTCAGACCTCCCCTATCCCTGGAACAATCATTTGAGTGAGCTTGAACCCGGAAACTCCGAAGTGATTCGTCTGGATGGTATTCGTCGATTCAAGGCAAGCTGCAATTCATTTATTGATAAAGGTTTTGCACGTCCATTTATCCTGATAGAAGAATTGACCCGTGAGTTGGTGCTTGCTGAAAGGCAGTCGTATGAAAAGGTGATCCGTATGATGTCGCATGAGGTTAACAATTCGGTGGGAGCAGTCAATTCAGTGATGCAGTCGGTTTTATCCATGTCCCATCAGTTTGATAATAATATCCAAAAGGATGTGAGTAATGCTCTAAAAGTATCAATAGACAGAAACACCAGTTTAAATCATTTTATGGCCAATTTTGCCGATGTGGTAAAACTTCCACCTCCTTCCAAAAAACGAGTCGATATCGTTCCGGTGATTCGAAAAGTAGCAGAACTCTATCAACCTGATTTTATGCTAAAGAATATTCAGGTAAAGCTGAATCTCAGGCAAATTGAAGTGGATGCAGATCCTGTTCAAATGGAACAGGTTTTTATGAACGTAATAAAAAACAGTATTGAAGCGATTGGCTCAAATGGAATTATTCGGATTAATCAAAACACCAATCCTTTATGTATTTCCATTATTGACACCGGTTCAGGAATTAGCTCTGAAACCTCCGAAAAAATATTCACCCCTTTTTATTCAACAAAAAAGACCGGCCAGGGAATTGGCTTGACCGTCGTTCGTGAGATTTTAGTGAATCATGGATTTTCTTTTAAGCTTCACAAACTGTATGATACTGAAACCGAATTCCAAATTTGTTTCTAAAAAGAAATCCCATCGCAAGGATGGGATTTCAGGGTTTTGGTTAGGATTAGTTTAGTTAGTTGTTTCCGGTTTCCCACCGGTAATAAATATTTTGGTACTTGGTTGATTTGTTTTCTTAATTTTTGTTAATACCAAATATAAATAATTTCTTTTAAACACCAACACTATTTTACGGGTTGGATGATTTTTTTAGTCTTTTCCAGGTCTGAGGAATTTTTATGAATTAGTTTTTAACTTATAGACATTTGATTACTAACCTACTAATAATCAAATGAAAAAAATGGTTAACTTTATACAACATCAAACAATATAGATAAATACATGTTTAGGTTGTAATGATTGTAAATTGTAGACATGCATTAGCAATCTATCGTAATCAAAAAGAAAAACGAACCATAAAACCAGTACCTATGAGTGACCTAAAAACCAATTACCTGGGATTGGAATTAAAGAATCCCCTGATTGCCGGAGCCAGTAGTTTATCCAAAGATGTCGCCAACGCAAAAAAACTTGAAGATGCAGGAGTAGGCGCAATTGTTTACAAATCCTTGTTTGAGGAACAAATCCAGCTGGAAGAATTTGAACTGGACCAAGACTTGACAGCATACGATGATCGTCATGCTGAGATGATATCCCTGTTTCCTAATATTGAACATTCGGGGGCAAAATCACATTTGCACGATTTACAAAAAGTAAAAGAAGCTCTGGAGATTCCGGTTATTGCCAGTCTGAATTGCGTTTATGATGTAAGTTGGGAAGAATATGCCAAACAACTTGCTCAAACCGGAGTTGATGCGCTGGAATTAAACTTTTACTCCACTCCAAAATATCATCTGAAAACAGCAGAAGAAATTGAACACGAACAAATTCAGGTATTAAAGAATGTTCAAAAAAGCGTAAGAATTCCAATCTCAATCAAACTGAGTCCACATTATACCAATCCGCTAAACTTTATTAAACGACTTGATGAAGAAGGAGCCCAAGGATTGGTATTGTTTAATAAACTGTTCCAACCAGATATTGACATTGAAAAGGAAGAAAATGAGTTTTCTTACATTCTATCTACTGAATACGATAATCGCATCGCGTTAAGGTATACAGGCCTGCTTGCCGGTCAACTTAACGCTGATATAATAGCCAGTGGAGGAATCCACACTGGTGCTGACGCAATTAAGACCATTCTTGCTGGTGCAACTGCAGTACAATCCGTTAGTGCCTTGTACAATAATGGTGTTGAATATGCTACAACCATGTTGGCCGATATTCAGGCATGGATGAATCGAAAGGGATATAATACACTCGATGAATTCCGAGGTAAGCTTTCAGCACAGAACATTAAGGATCCATTTGCTTACAAAAGGTCTCAATATGTGGATATCTTATTGAATTCTAAAGAAATTCTAGATAAAACCGTTTTAAGATAATTGCTTTTACTCAATTTGCTACCTGAGTATTTGATAGAATGGCTGCTCCCTTTTTGGAGTGGCCATTTGTTGTTAGACAAGGTATGACTAATTGGACAGTATACATCGAATATTTACTCAAGATTTTCGATATTTGGACATATTATTAAAATAATTCTAAAACAAAGAAACCATGTTTAAAACAAACGAATACTTCGACGGAAAAGTGAAGTCGATCGCTTTTGAAACAGCTGAAGGTCCTGCAACTATCGGAGTAATGGCAGCAGGAGAATATGTATTTGGCACTTCTTCTATCGAATATATGACTGTAACTTCAGGGAAAATGGAAGTTCTTCTTCCAGGTGAAACAGAATGGAAAACCATTAAGGAATTCGAAACTTTTATCGTGGCAAAGGATACTGAATTCACTGCAAAAGTTGGTGGTGATACTTCTTATCGTTGTTTATACAAATAACAGTAATTAAAGATATTGAACCGGCTGACACATGATGTGTCAGCTGCTTTTTTATTATGCTGGATCGAAAATCTAAATCTTATGATTCACTTGCAGCTTAAACATAGAAAGCCGTTCTTTGCCTACCAATCCAAACAACCTATGAGTCCCGAAGAAAAACAATTGGTAAAAGAAAAGCTGGAAAAGGAACTGGTGAAAACTAAAATCCGGATAGCTGAGCTAAAAGAGCTTACCAAACCCGTGGAACCCGATTGTGCAATTGGCAGGATTAGCCGGATGGATGCCATTAACAATAAGAGTGTGAATGAGGCTGCTTTACGTAAGACTGAAGAGAAACTAAGTAAAATCAAACATGCCCTTGATGTAATTGATAAACCTGAATTTGGCAATTGCGAAAAATGCGGTGAACCTATCCAACTGGGTAGATTGGTGGTAATGCCGGGGAGTGTTCATTGTATCCGTTGTTCCCGACGATAACACGTTTAAATTATGGATGGTGAAATTTTAAAGACATTGGTAACCATGCGCATGCCGTATGGGAAATATAAAGGAATATTATTGTGTGATCTGCCCGAACCTTACCTGGTTTGGTATCACAGCAAAGGCTTCCCTGAAGGCAAGATGGGTATGCTACTGCATACAATCTATGAGATTAAACTCAATGGATTGGAATATCTGTTGAAACCGATAAAGGATTCTGTGTACAGGTAGAGGGAGAATTATATTTCATTGTTATTATTAGCTATAGATTCTAACTTAGACATACGATTAATAACAATTTATTAGAGATTAACAAAAAGCCGTTTTGCGTTTATTCCCCACTCTATTCATTTTTTCAACCTTCTGGATATATTGCAATGCAATAGGAACTTTACATGAAGTACTTCCCATACCTACTTCGACTTTACCTATCTGCTTAGCGATTGTTTTTGATTTTTCCAATAATGGATAAACATAGGAACCCGTTGAGATTATAAAACCATTCATGGTGTAACGCACCCTGTTTGGTGAAGAATGGATGTTTTCACCAACTAGGTCGAGTAATTCATCCAATTCTCTCATATTGAGTTGTTCATCGGGTGTTACAGCTAGGATAGAAGAAAATGTTGCCCACCCTGCAGAACCCAGTCTTTCCTGATTAGAAACAATCCATTCTTTGGCAAGCTCCCATCCAAAATTGCTTTCGGCTGCAACCCATGCCACGGTGTACTCACTAATCATATACCAATAAGCTTTTTCGGCCCACCCCTGAATTTGTTCTTTGCTCATTTTCTTAGGCTCAGAAATTAAACCAGCTAAATACATGGCATCTGAATTACCAGTATCATAGAGTTTCAAAGCCAACTCATGATTTTTCTTCACCTTCCTTACAATCTTTTTCAGGTCGCCCACTTTCACTCCGAAAAAGGGTTCCTGGGCCCCATGACGCATTAAAACAGTTTTGGTCTGTTCATTGCCCATAGTTTCCAATTGCTGCATTACTGATTCGAATGTCATAGGATTCATTTTGATTTTTAACAATACAAAACAACTAGGTCTTTTGTTCATTGTATGCCCACCTGATAATCCGATTCGATAATAAACAAACCGGGCCTTCACTTCTGAAGTACCCGGATGAACAAGTAAACTAACTAAACTATTTAACTATAAGAAGGTTATTTTTGAGAAAATTCTACTTTAAACCAAAGATCAGTGGACTGATTTACTTTATGAGCCTGACTATTGGGTTGATTTGCGGATTGCTGCCGACCTTTTTGTCCGCCTCCCCTTTGGCCCCCTCCACCTCCAGAACGACCACCGCCACGCCCATTACGACTACCTTTACTCATTTGTGGACTATCCTGAGTTGGTTGCGGGCGTTGCATTTGAATTTTAAGACCATCAATTTGAATACCCATGCTTAATTCGTTCAAATCTTTAATTCCAGCCTCAATTAGCTCTACTTTCGAAATACTAAAGAGGTAGCATAAGTTGTTTTCTTTATCGAGAATAAGTTCTCCCTTGATATCCCGTTTATCGGCAGAAAAAACTACTTGTTCTCCATTTCCGTTGCTCCAAATCAGGTCACCTTTGGTTGAAGCTACCAAAGGTTTTATCTTTCTTATCTTTTCCTCTAACGAAATTTGTCTTCCCGATTTTGGTCTTTCGGGGTTTATCATATGATTAGCTAAAGGGTATTTTGTATATACCTCAGCCTCTTTCTTTCCATTGTTATTAAAAGAAATTTTAACACCATTACGGAGAATCTTTTGCATGCAGATGGAATTGGCCGTTTTCAGATGCACATAAACATTATCCGCATCATTTCTCACCTGATAAAACATTTGACTTTCCGAATCATAATAACGGGGAGATACGTCCTGTTTTATCCCCTTATCTTCCTTCCATGTCGATTTGTGAACGGGTAGTTTTACGCAAGCTCCCAATAATGTAAGTAAACCCGCAGCCAGCAGTATTTTCTTCATATCCCTTGTTTGTTGTTTTATGAGGTTTTGACGCTCCGGATTCCAAAAACTTGCGGCCTTTAACATTTGTTGGGAATTAGCATAGGGGTAAATACCGTATCCTGCTGTGGAAAATTAGAATACATGGTGTTGAAAAATCAGATCTCCAGCATGAAATAGAAGACATGAATCAGACCTTTTCTCTTTCACCGCAAAATAAAAAAGCCAATCCATAAATGGATAGGCCTTACAGGGAAATCCCCCAATATTTCATCAAGATAATTAAGCGATATTAGTAAATACCTCTTGAATATCTTCGTCTTCTTCAATCTTATCAATCAGTTTATTGATGTCCTTCATTTGCTCTTCCGAATATTCAACCGGAGAAGTAGAATATCGCTGAAGATTGGCTTTCTTAATTTCCAAACCTAAATCTTCAATGGCTTTTTGAAGGGTTCCGAAAGTCGTGTAATCAGCAGTGATCACTACAACCTCATCATCAGCTTCGATTTCTTCAAGACCAGCATCGATCAATTCCAATTCCAGCTCTTCAATATCAGTACCTTCTTTTTTCTCCAACTCAAAAACGGCTTTTCTTGAGAACATAAACTCCAAAGAACCTGTTGGTACCAAACCACCTCCAACTTTATTAAAGTATGATTTTACATTGGCAATGGTACGGGTCGTGTTATCGGTAGCACATTCAATAAAGATCAAAACACCATGTGGTCCTTTACCTTCGTAGTTAACCTCTGTATAGTTTGCAGCGTCCTTACCTAAAGCTCTTTTAATCGCTTTATCGATATTGTCTTTAGGCATGTTTTCAGCCTTGGCATTCTGAATAGCGGTTCTAAGCTTGGCATTCATATCCGGATCAGTGCCACCTTCTTTTGCTGCTACTGTAATTGATTTGGCTAGTTTTGGAAAAATTCGGGACATCTTACCCCAACGCTTTTCCTTAGCGGCTCTGCGATATTCAAATGCTCTTCCCATTTCTTATTGTTTATATTTAATTTTTGTAATCTTATTAATTGGCAAATTTATTAAATCCTCTTCGTTTATAATCAATTTTGCTATGATAATTTCGATATAGAATTATAAAACCGAATAAAACAATTAAAGCTCCATGATCACTGGAGCTTTAATTGTTTATAATACATGATTATAACCTATTCCAGTTGTCCGGCCTTGATACTATGGTTCTCTATATCATGGGTTGCAAGGTCAATAACTTGTAAGCTTTTGGTTTCATCATCGAATTTTATGCGCATCCAACCAAAAAAGGTTTTTGTTTCAGGTATAGGAGCTGAAGTTGTTTTCAAACCAATATACTGCTCTTCCCCACCCTTTAGACCTTTGATGGTATAGAATTTCTGCACAGGTAGAGTACCCCATTTTTCATTAGAAGAGATAATAGAACCATAATTCAATAGTTTTATGATTTCATCTTCAGAACCTAAAAACAACAAACCGCCATTACCGATCAACATCATACTATATTCAGTTTCAGCAATCTGAATACAACTTTCCTGGGTTAATGAATCTGTTATGATGTTTATGAAATAATGATCCCCTCCAATAGATATTGAATCCATTGTTTCTAAAGAAAATACTTTATCGATTTGTGTGTGACTTATTTCCTCTTTAGGTTTTACTACTTTTCTACAATTAGCAAAGGAAATGATAAGTAAACAGATAGCGAAAAATTGTGCCAGTTTTTTCATATAATCAAGAATGTTTCGTTTGTTAGATAGTCTACACAAACGAAACACCAAATATTTTATTGTCACAATACACGATCAACAGCAAACTTTATCAACAAAAAATTATGATTTAACCAATCGAATCCCGTTTTCTTCTATAGAAATCATTCGCTTTTTGTAAAGTGTACCTACCGCTTTTTTAAAAGTCTTTTTACTCACACCGTATCGTTTACTGATTTCTTCTGCCGAAGATTTATCATTGATATCCAAAAAGCCATTACTGTCAACCAGATCATTGATCAGGGTTTGAGCAAAACTGTCGATCTTTTCGAAACCACCTTTTTGAAGGCACAAATCGATCTTATCATCAGTCCGAATTTTTTTAATAAACCCTTTTACTTCGTCCCCAGATTTAAGGGTTTGGAAAACTTCATTATGGTAGAGCATCCCTAAATGGGATTCATCAATAATGGCGTTGTATCCAAGATCCGTTTTGTTGATAATAATCAAATCAACTTCCTGATCTTCTTCAAAATGGTGACTGAATAAATCCAGGAATTTATCCAATTTTGCTGAGGCTACAATACGCTGACTTTCATCATCCAGGTAAATGTGAACCATGTAGGAATTACCCTCTTCCATGTTTTGTTTTTGCTCACGAAAAGGAACAAGAATATCTTTGGATAATCCCCAATCCAGGAAAGCGCCAACGCGGGTAGTTGCCACACATTTCAGTAAAGCGAACTCATTCACCATAGCATATGGCTTTTCGGTGGTGGCAATAATGCGATCTTCCGAATCGAAGTAAATAAACACCTCCAGTTCATCCTCCGGTTTGCAATTTTCAGGTACATATTTAAGGGGCAATAAAATCTCCCCATAAGTTTCCCCTCCATCCAGGTACATTCCGAATTCAACTTCTTTTACAACCCTTAATGTGTTTAATCTACCTATTTCTAATACCATAACTACTTATTCTGATTTATATGACAAAAGTAGGGCTTTATCAAATACAAGGGCTTTGGTTTATTCTGAAATGGGATTTTTTTCAGGTTTCGGGACTTTTTTTGTGCTGTAATAAAACACCTTTCCTTATTCCTGAATCTTTTTCGGACTTATGGCTACTCATTTTAATAAATTATAATCATTAAGCAGGAAGAGAAAATTGAAAACAGATTCTCAATTTACGTCCAATTATTCGTAAATTTAAAGACTATCATTATGGAGCAGCACATGGATGAGGATTTGAAAAAGCGAATTGACCAACTCGAAGATGAGAACAGACAATTAAGGAATGTTGAAATTAATCTCAGAGAACAAGAACGAAAACTTAACACCTTAATTCATAACATCCCTGGTATTGTCTATCGATGTAACAATGATAAAGATTGGACCATAGAATATATTAATCCGGGTAGTAAAGAAGTAACGGGTTATCCTGCAACAGACTTTATCAATAATTCAAAAAGAACGTATGCTGATATAATACATCCTGATGATCAAAACTACGTTTGGGATGAGATTCAAAAAGCAATAAATCACAGAAAAAGCTATAAGTTTGAATACAGAATCATACATCAAGATGGGAATCCCAAATGGGTATTTGAAAAGGGGCGTGGCATTTTTGATGAGCAGGAACAATTAATTGCATTAGAAGGTATCGTGATTGATATTAATGACCGTAAATTGGCAGAAAAAGCCCATCAACAATCTGAAGCACGCTTTAAAGGAATTTTAACTTCGATGGATGATCTGGTTTTCACTTTCGACAGGAATAAACGCTTTACATATTGCCATTTTCCTTCAGAGGAACGTTTATTGGTCCCTCCTGAAGAATTTATTGGTAAATATCACGATGAAGTAATGCCCGCTCATGTCTCAAAACTTTTTAATAATGCATTTGAAAAAATAAAAACAGACAAAGCCGTATCATTTGAATATGAAATGAAAATCCATAACAAATCACATTGGTACTCAGTTCATATATCACCAATCCTATCAGATAAAAAATTTAAGGGAGCGGTTGCAGTTGTCAGAGACATCACTAAAACAAAGGAATCTGAATTTATTCAAAAGGAACTGGCCTCAATCAATAAGAATATTTTAAAAACAACCCTTGATGGTTTTATTATGGTGGATGCTAAAGGACAAATTATTGAGGTAAATGATTCCTATTGCTCAACCATTGGATACAGTCGTGAAGAATTACTCGCAAAGAACATCCGGGATGTTGAAAGTGAATTATCTGAGGAACAAATTAAGGATCGTATTAACAAAATGCTCAATGATGGCTCTGTACGTTTTGAAACCCAACATATTCATAAAACAGGCAAAGTATTAAGCCTCGATGTGAGTATTAGTGTAATGATGGTTAAAAATGAATCCATGATAAATGCCTTTGTCAGGGATATCACAGAACAAAAAAAGGCTCAACAAGCTTTGGAGGATGCCTACTATTGGTTGAAGGAATCTCAAAAAATTTCCAGAATCGGAAATTACATACTGGATATCACGACGGGAAATTGGACGAGCTCTGAAATTCTGGATGAAATCTTTGGTATTAGCCAAGATTACGTACGCGATGTAGATGGGTGGAGTACCGTAGTTCACCCTGATGATCGCCAAATGATGTTGGATTATTATCTAAAAAACGTAATTGAAAACAAAAAACCATTTGATAAAGAATACAGGATTCAAAAGGTTGATTCTCTGAAGATGAGATGGGTTCATGGTCTTGGGAGACTTCAGCTTGATCATGAGGGACTACCTGTTAAAATGATTGGAACTATTCGGGATATCACTGAAAAAAAAGAAGCTGAGATTCAATTAAAAGAGCTTTCAACCCGTCTTGAATTAGCTGTTGATTCAGCTGACATAGGCATTTGGGATTGGAATATCAAAGATAATGATATGATATGGGATGATCGCATGTTTGAAATTTATGAATTGAAAAAAGGGAATTCATACGACCATTTTTCAAACTGGAAGAATATAATCCATCCTGAATCAGCCCAATCAGTAGAGCAAAACATGAAACATGCCTTACAAAAAGGGGATTATACGATAGATGAATTCAGAATAGTCATGCCCGATGGACGAATAAAGCACATTAAAATGTATGCCTTAATAGTTCGGGATTCAGACATGAAAGCCATTCGCATGGTTGGTATTAATATGGATATTTCTCAAGAGAAGGAACGTGAACAGGAAATTAAACTATTAAACGAACAACTGGAAGAACGAGTTCAACTTCGTACAACAGAATTACTGCAAGCCAATAAAGATCTGGAAGCATTTGCGTATTCTGTCTCTCATGATTTACGAAGTCCATTGCGGCATATCGAAGGATTTGCCCGTATTCTGCACAATACATCAGATAAAGAAAACAGATCGGATCAACGTTATTTTAATAAGATTTTCGAATCTTCTGATAAAATGCAACAACTCATTAATGACCTGCTTACATTTTCACGCCTGGGACGCAAAGAACTGAAAATGGTGAAAGTTGACCTCAACTATTTATTAAAGGATGTTATTGCTGATTTTGAAGAAGAAACCCGGTCACGGGACATTGTTTGGAAAACTTCTGATTTACCTTTTGTTAAAGGTGATCCATCCTTACTAAAGATGGTGTTTACAAATTTGGTTTCAAATGCCGTTAAATTCACAAGTATGAAATCACAAGCTCAAATAGAGATCGGTTCAGTTCTTCTATCACAGCATAAGCCGCAAATATTTGTGAAGGACAATGGCGTAGGATTCGATATGCGTTTTGTCGATAAATTATTTGGTGTATTTCAGCGTCTGCATAGTGAAGAGCAGTTCCCTGGTACAGGGATTGGTCTGGCAAATGTTAAACGAATAATCCATAGACACAAGGGAGAAATACAGGCCTTAGGAGAAGTTGACAGGGGGGCAACATTTTTTATAACTTTAAATCCATATACAAAATAGAACATGAAAGAACTTGCTCATATACTTCTTGTTGATGATAACTTGAATGACCAGGAATTGATCCAGGTCGCTTTGAAGCAATGTAATGGATGTCATCAAATAGACACAGTAAAGGATGGTGTTGAAGCAATCGATTATCTGTTTTACAAGGCGAATTTCATCAATCGACCGAAACAAAATCCGGGGTTAATATTGTTAGATATAAAAATGCCCAAAATGAACGGGATTGAAGTATTAAAGGTGATTAAACATGATCCGCTCCTTAAAAGTATCCCTGTAGTGATGCTGACATCATCGGACATGGAATCGGATTTAAGGAATTGTTACCAGGCCGGGGCCAATGCATTTGTTGTAAAACCTGTTAACTTCAAGGAATTCCACGAAACAATAAAATGTCTGGGCGCATTTTGGACAAAAACCAATGTAGCTCCTGCATAAACCAGAACTATGGAAAAGCTGAAAGTATTATTACTGGAAGATAACCCCAATGATGCTGAATTAATTCAAATCGAATTGATCACTTCTTTGGATTATGATTTTGAATTTAAAAGAGTTGAGACCAAACCGGATTTTGTGAAAAATATTCATGAATTCGCCCCTCAATTAATCCTTAGTGATTATTCCTTACCTCAATATAATGGATTTGATGCCATCAAAGATTTGCAATGTTCAGGAAGTAAGATTCCCATAATTATTGTAACAGGAAGTTTATCAGAAGAATTAGCAGCTGAATCTATCAAAGCAGGAGCATGGGATTATGTAGTAAAAGAGCGGTTGGTACGTCTACCGGTTGCTGTAAAAAATGTCCTTCAACTGAAAGATGAAAAATTCAAACAGCAACAAGCTCAGTTACAATTACAAATATTATCTAATGCTGTAAATCACGCGCCGTCATCAATAATAATCACCGACCAGACAGGTAATATACAATATGTTAATCCAAAATTTGAACAAGTAACTGGTTACACAGCCAATGAAGTGATAGGAAAGAATCCCAGTATCCTAAATTCAGGATATCAACCAAAGGAGTTTTATGACGATATGTGGGAAACTTTAAACGCAGGAAATGAGTGGACCGGTTTGTTTAAAAACCGAAAAAAAAATGGGGAAGAGATTTGGGAAAATGCATCTATATCTTCCATAAAGAATAAAAAAGGAGATATTCAACACTTCGTTGCAGTTAAAGAAGATATCACAGATAAAGTCTTAATGCAAGAAGCGCTTGAAGAGAATGAACTTAAATATCGCTCTTTGGTAGAGGACATAAATGATGTTTTGTTCGAATTGGATATTGATGGGTTTTATACGTATATCAGCCCTGTAATTACAGGACTAACAGGATTTCCACAGCAAGAGTATATTGGGAATCACATCCTCGACTTTGTTCATCCAGCTGACTTGAGCAAGGTAAAAAAAGACTTTAATGATTTAAAGGACGACAAAAAATATCCTAGTGAATATCGCATGGTTAAGAATGATGGTACATTTATTTGGATCAGAAGTTCTTCCAAATTAATCTATAAAACGGATACATTAATAGGAATCAGAGGTATTGCACATAACATCAGTAAATATAAAGAGTTTGAAACTGAGCTGATACAATCAAAAGAAAAGGCTGAAGAATCTGATCGTTTGAAATCAGCCTTCCTGACAACCATGTCGCATGAATTGAGAACACCGTTAAATGGTATCATTGGATTTGGACAGTTAATAAACGAAAGTACTCAAGATGAAGACACGAAGGAGTATTCTGAAATAATATCCAAAAGCGGGCATCGTTTATTGGGAATTATTGAGGACATGTTTGATATCTCAATTATTGAATCGGGTGAGGTTACCATTGAAGAAGAAAAAGAATGCATTAAAGAACTAATAAACACAATTTTCGAATTCACCAAACAAGAACTCAAAGAAGAAAATAAAACCAATATTGAAGCAAAGATGGATTTCGACCCGGTATTAAATTCATTTTGTTTGGAATCAGATATAGCCAAGCTTAAACAGGTATTCACTAAGATTGTTAAAAATGCTATCAAGTTTACAAAAACGGGTTCAATTTGCATCGGAGCATTTCTTGATAAAGATGAAGAAATAAACTTTTATGTTAAGGACACAGGAATTGGTATTGCAAATGACAAGAAACATTTGGTGTTTGAGCGCTTTATCCAATTGGATGATTCAAACACCAGAGAGTTTGGGGGGGTAGGCCTGGGTATGCACCTTAGTGCCAAAATAATGGAATTATTGAACGGGAAAATCTGGTTTGAATCTGATGAAGGAAGAGGCACTACTTTCTTTTTCACAGTACCTGGAATCATCAAGAAAAAAAACAATGAATATGTAACCTACAACATCGATTCGGATTCAGATTCAGATTCAACTGACATTCAGAACATAACAATCCTGGTAGCAGAGGATGAAGAAGCCAATTTCTACTTACTCGATGAAATATTAAAAACTAAACATTATAAGGTTTTGAGAGCCCAAAACGGTTTAGAAGCTGTTTGGAAAGTAAAAGACTACCCGGATATTGATTTGGTTTTGATGGACATCCGTATGCCACAAATGGATGGCGTAGAGGCGGCCGCAAGAATTAAGGAAATACGTCCTGCGCTTCCAATAATAGCGCTTACAGCATACGCTTTTGCCGAAACCAGGGAGAAAATCATGAAGCAGAATTTTGTGGATTACTTTTCAAAACCCATTGAACGGATACGCTTACTAGAAGCAATAAAAAAACACATCTAGTATGTACTTAAATCAAGACAAACCTTTGTTTTGATTAGTACCACAAACAAACATCCGGATAAAATTATGTTTTGATGAAGTCGGACAAAGGACAAATATCAAAATCCACGACACACTATTTCTAATATATCCCATTGAAATATACATCTTCCTCCAAATAATTTTTGAAAAAATAATCAGTCCAAAATCTATATTCAATAAACAATTATAAACGATAGGTAAAGTATTTTATCCGTGATAATTCTTTGCAATCAAGAATTTACCTACTTATGATCTATACAACCTCTTTTCTGAGATTCTGATTATTAATTGTGCATAGTAACACCCGTTAGGTCAGAACAACACCAATTGCATATGAATACAATAATTCTATTATTTTTATCCTTATATTTAGGGGACATAAAACCTAATAAATAACATCATGCAAAAAACAACAACTAAAAGACGCGAATTAACTCAGGAATGTGTCATTCCTTTGGACACAGCTCAAACTTGGGTGAATAGGTGGCGAGAAGCTAAGAAAGATCAAGACTGGTGGAATAATCACCTATTTAATGCCTTTCTGATCCCACACCAGGATCTTCAAGGAATACTTGATGAGGGAGCGACAGATGCAAGGGCATATCTGGGCATCGATGACCAGCAGCAAATAAAACTAATTCTGGTAGGTGTAGATGCAAACGGCAAGGATATGATTGACAGGAGTCACCCTGTATATGATTTCACAACACCTTGTCCTCCAATTTGTGACTGGTGGAGCCCCCTAAACGAAACAGAATAACCTCTATAAAAAAGACGCTTTTAGGAGACAAATAAATTTAAGACTCCGAAAGTATCCCACATTCAAAATACATTTAGTTAATATGTTTGGATTAATTGTAAGAATCACAATTATATTCCTGATAGCCTCAGTTATACTGGGGCTAATACAGTATAAGAAATCGACCAAGACAATAAAATACATGATAGTGTACCTACTCGGTATTCTACTGATAGAACTAAGTGCAAAAACAATTTCTTCATTTGGCTATCCCAACATCCCCTTATTACATCTGTATACCTTATTCGAGTTTATACTGATTTCACTATTCTATTATCATACATTCGAATTTCGACAACTTCGCAAAAAACACTTTTACATTTTTATCATTATCGTTTCGGGCTTGATTGTAGCTAATTCAGTTTTTATACAATCAATCTATGAATTTAATACAAATGCCAAGATTGTTGTAAGTATGATTATTTGTTTTTATTCAATAATTTTCTTTCAACAAAAACTTCTTAGTGCCCCCAACAAGCAGCTGAGTCTTATTAATTCAGGAATTCTTTTATACTTCTCAGGGAGTTTATTAGTTTTCGCTTTTGGAGGAATTGTAGAATCATTCTCTGAAAATAGTATTTATCTGATTTGGGGAATTAATGCTGTTTTAAGTAGTCTATATTATATTATTATTTCATACGCTCTATGTTTGAATCTTATCAGGAAAACGAAGTAGTTATTTTTATTTCTATTGCAATACTGTGTATGCTTTTGCTGGCATTGCTGGTGATATTCTTCTTTCACTATTCAAGAAATAAGATTTTGCAACAAAAAAATATTAATCAACAAATGCAAATCAAACATCAAGATGAACTATTAAAAAACAACATAATAATACAGGAACAGGAGCGAGCAAGGATAGCGGCTGAACTACATGATGACATCGGTGTTAAACTCAGTGTCATTCGTTTATATGTCAACCAAATAGCAAAACACAAAACCAAACAAAACGATTCGGAGTCGATTCTTGTCAAAACAAATCAAATTCTGGACACAACCATCGACACAACCAGAAGAATCTCTCACGAATTACTACCTCCGGTTCTTGAAGAATTAGGGTTACGGCTGGCCCTGGATGAATTTGTACGAGAGACGGCTGAAGCATCAGGTATTTCTATCAAACTTGACTATAACAACCTGATCAAACCACAGGCAGGATTCATAGAACTTCAAATATTCCGGATTATCCAGGAACTGGTAAAAAACACACTCAACCATGCGAATGCATCAAAACTCAGAATATCAGTTGATAAAATGGATCAGGGCTTGAAGGTAGCAGTTAAGGACAACGGAAAGGGTATGGACACTTCAGAAATAAATAAATCGAAAGGATTAGGTATGAAGAATATCCAAAGCCGGGCTAAGATTATTAACGGCGAAATATGCATTCAATCTGAATTAGGTAATGGAACTGAAACCATCATAGAAATATCCAGTAAAAAAAAATAATAATTTCACCAATAAACCTATTACCTTTTGCACATAAAATGGATTAATAAGTGAGCTTGGTTAATTTTGTTTGGGAATGAAAAAAATTAAAATTGGTATTGTTGATGATGAAGCATTATTCCGAAAAGGATTAAAGTTAATCCTAAAGGACTATAAGGATATAAAAGTCATATTCGATATAGGTGATGGTGATTCATTATTTAATTTATTAGAAAAAAAAGAGTTTACTCCTGACATCATTCTCTTGGATTTAAAGATGAAAGGTCAGAGCGGCATTGATATAGCAAAAATTCTCACAACTTCATCTCCTGATATAAAAATAATCATTCTATCCACATATTATAGTGACACCTTTCTACAACACATGTTTGAGATTGGTGTTAATGCTTATCTGCCAAAAAATTCAAACCCTGACCAAGTTATAAAAGTTATACGGAGTGTTTCCCAAAAAGGCTTCTACTTTAGTGAGTATACATTCGGAATCATTCGCGCTGGTTTAGCAGAAAAAAATCCTAACAAACAGAAAGTATTAATAGTTCCGCATATTACCTTAAGAGAGCAGGAAATTCTAAAACTAATTTGTGATCAATTCACAAATCATGAAATTGCTCATTTTTTGGGCATTAGCAAACGAACCGTTGAAGGACACAGAAAAAGACTTCTGGAAAAGACCGGTGTTAGAAATATGGCTGGCCTGATTGTCTATGCAATATATAACGGCTTGGTAGATATCGACATGGAAAGTATTATTTACTAATCCAGACACTATCCTATTTAGTATCGGATACCAACTGTTTATAGCGAAAACAATTAACTGTGTGATCATTCACCATTCCCGTTGCCTGCATATGCGCATAAACGACTGTTGACCCAACAAACTTAAAACCATGTTTCTTAAGATCTTTACTTAGCTTGTCGGAAAGCTTTGTTGTGGCAGGAATATCTTTCAATTCAGCCCAGGCATTGTGGATGGGTTTTCCACCAGTAAAAGCCCAAATATATTCACTGAATGAGCCAAACTCTTCCTGGATTCGTATAAAGGCTTGAGCGTTGGAAATAGCAGCCCGTATTTTTAACCTGTTTCGAATAATACCGGCATCCTGCATTAACAATTCAAATTTTTGATCATCATATTTAGCAATCATGCGATAATCAAAGCCATCAAAAGCATTGCGAAAATTATCACGCTTATGAAGAATTGTCTTCCAACTTAAGCCTGCCTGAAATGTTTCTAAAATTAAAAACTCAAACAACTTCTGATCATCATAAACAGGTACTCCCCACTCTTGGTCATGATATTGAACCATCAATGGATCACTTGTTGACCAATCACAACGAATCATATCGATATTTTCTTTCATCATAAAAACGAACTATCAAAGAGTAAAAGTAAAGAAATAATAGGAATTAGAAATCAACAAGCAGGACTCACCTACTTTAGTGTTATTTCAAAACAAGCACTAATCTGAAAAAATTTCATCAATAACATGAGTTCGAAAATCGAAAAACACATCTCTGAGTTCACTTTTCCCATCCGTTCCATAATTGATCTGATAGGCCATTGTAGTTCCGTTTTATTGGAAAGTAAAACAGATCCGCACTATATGCCAAGTCACGCTCACGATGCCCATAGGCAAACTCATCTGGATTACGTTCCAGGAAATCCTTAAACATACCGATATCACAACTGTGCATATCCCCTGTTTATGAGTATAGAAACTATAAAGCCATAATATAAAACAAAAGCAATAATCCAATTATTAGAAACAAAAGAGCTACAGCAAATACTCTGAGTTTTTTGTTTCTGTTTTGTTTAATCGTTAACTCTGTTATCGTGTCTTCATTAAGTTCTTTCAAACATGTCTGCAGGTTTTTGACACTGAACTGATAGCTTTTCAATTGTGCCACCAGTGCAAAAACATAACTAATCAGGATTGCTGTACCAAATACAATGTAGTCTTCCAAATCCATTGCACGGACTTCACCATATTTGAATCGAAAATAAAACAGCATTCCACTTATAAAAAAGAGGGGATTTGTAAGTGCACCAATGTAGATCGACTTTGCATATGTGTTATTAAAGAAATCTATTTTCTGCTTCAATATATCATTCAACTTTCCACTATTTGATTCAATACCTGGAATTTGTTTGTAAACCTTTATCTGGAACAAAATAAGTAAAATACTTACCAGAACTAAGATTGCATTCAGACTGATAAGCGTAACATCTCCCCAAAATAAAGTAATCAGAATCAGATAGGACACAATAAGTGTACTTTTAATTACAGCATCAACCACAATTCCGATTCGGAATTTTTGACTAACATCCTTCGATTGCTTATGAATAAAGGTTTGAATCTCAACAATGCTGAGTTTATTCTGACTAGTTATCTTCTGGTTTTCCTGCTTCCAGCTTTCCTTATATTTGTTGATATCGATGGTTTCCATTTAAGACAGTTTTTCGATTAATATTGCAAGCTTCTTTTTAATACGTACCAGTTTAACCCCAACATTCTTGATTGTTAAACCTGTGATCTCGCTTATTTCATCATAACTCTTTTCCTCAAGCCAGAGTAAAATAATCGCACGTTCTATCTTGTTTAAGCGGTTGATGGCCTGGTAAAGAATCCTGATATCTTCACTCAAGTCTGGTAGTGTTTCCATCTCTTTGACTATCCTAAGCTGTGTATCTTCAGGCTTCAACTGGACTTGATTCTTTCTGGAAATGGTAATTGCAGTATTCAATGCCACCCGATACATCCATGTAGAGAATGCGGAACGCCCCTGAAATGATGGGTAAGCTTTCCAAAGTTGAAGTGTCATCTCCTGATATAAATCCTTCTTATCATCCTGACTACAACAATACACGCTACAAATCTTATGCAGGATGTTTTGATGCTGTTCGATCGTTTTGATGAATTCAGTTTCCTTTTCGCGTTGCTTCATGGTCGATTTAAGTCATTACAACTTGTTAGTATAGTTCCTTCAGGAAAAACTACAATTTAAGCAGTTTTTTTTTACAAGCACTGATTTTAGAGCTTTCTGAGTTGAATACGATTTTTGGCACAACCTTTGTTTTAGATTGGATACTTTACCGGTATAGTTTCTGAGTTCAGATTTCCGAGAAGTCGGATCAAATTAAATCAATTTTTAAATACCCGAATGAGGGTATTGTTAACCTTAAAATTTGGAAGCTATGATTAATACAAAATATATGAAGTTGTTAGCCGGAGTAGCTCTGGTTTCAACATTTGTTTTTACAGTCCCTACTGATGCATCTGCTCAACGCCGAGAACGCACCAATGATAACCAGGTTAAGCGAGAGCGTACCGATAGATCTGGTTCTTCGAGAAAGCAAGACAAAATCAAGCATGAACGTACCAACAGGTATAATTCATCAACAAGGAGTGATAGTCATAAGAAGCGTGAACATACGGATCGATATACCAGTTCACAAAGAAATGATTCCAAACGTACCGATCATTATTCATCAAAGCGTAAGAGCGGGCACTCTCCAAAAAAATATCGCACCGATCGATACAAGGATAATCATAATAAACATAATGATCGTGGTCATCATAACTATCATTATGATAACGGACACAATAATCACCACCATGATTATCACAAACCAAAGCGTAGACTAAGAAACAGTTATTGCTATCACAACCACGATTATTACGGATCACATTATGTGAACAGACATTTTTACCGTCACAATCATTATCATAACGGGTATGTAATTCATTCCGATTATTGTTACACACACCCTCAATTTGGTAGGGTAATAATGGAATTCGGTATAGCGCCACTGGTTATTCGCCATGTACATGGTGACTACTATTTCTACGACGGATATTATTACCAGTATTTCGACCGAATTGGTTACGTTATGGTAGAGCAGCCTTATGGAGTTCATTTCGATGCTTTACCTTCCGGTTATCATAAAGTATATCTTGATGGAGATGCATATTATATGCACGGTGACCTTTGTTTCGAAAGACATCATCGTGGATACCGATTGGTTGAACGTCCTGTTGGTTTACATATCTCTATCGGTTTTTAAGAATGGTTTTCTGTGAGTTTGAAAAGGAAGGTCGAAAGGCTTTCCTTTTTTTTATTTTGAAATGCCAAAAAAATCATGAGATCGCGTCATCCATAATCTGCTTAAACACTCCCTTAGCCAACTCCTCATTCCACGGCTCATGGCCACAATTCTCCAGCAAATGAAAACAGAAGTTTTCTACGAATTGAGATAGCGGCTTTTCAACCCCTTCCCAGGGATGCGGATCATGGTCACCATGTATTGCCACAACCGGGCGTGTAATTTTAGAGGCAAAATCCAGTAATTCTCCTGATTTCCTCAATTGGTTGGCTTCGGGCCAGATACTTTTAAACAAATCAAAATGACATTCGGTATAATCATCTTTTGTATTGATGGGTTGGTAGGAATCCGCCTTTTGAATAATTTGCGATAGACGCTTAAAGGTTATGTTCTTATTTCTATTCTTTGGATTGTTCAACTGAAGCAATAGCCGATCAAAAAGATGTTGGTCAAAGTTATTGAGTCGCCCCATACGGGTATCAGAAATATCCCTTGAAAAGCTTTCCTCAAAAGGTCCAGCAGAAACAAGGATTAACTTTTCGATTAGCTCAGGATATTTTGAGGCAAAGATTACACTCAGCCATGCTCCCCATGAATGGCCAATCAAGATAACAGGTCCTTCGTAATTTTGCTTAAAAATATCCAATAATTCATCCAACAATCCCTGAATCGTTGTTCGGGTTTGAAGTGCTTCGATGACACCTTGCTCTTTGGAAAGCTCCAGAGCTAATGGCCTTAACGAGCCATTAGCCCCGGGACCTCCATGTACAAGCACCACTTTATGGGGTGCTTCGCCGTATAAATTGAAATTATTCAAATCTTATTATTCTTTTTTCATCGGATGATACTTCCAATAGGTCATCATGCGCCATAACCACTCCAAAGGGCCATAGTAAAATGACTTCAGCCACAATGGAGAAATTATCAGTAAAAAAGCCCAGGTTACTAAAACAATCAATACCTGCCCAACACGGTCAACCTGACCAAAATACCCCAATCCGTGACCGTAAAACACAAAAGTACAAATCAAAGACATAAGAATATAATTGGTAAATGCCATTTTTCCAACAGAGGAAAGAGCTGTTTTCAATTTGTTAAAATTGACTGATTTACTAATAAGCATCAGTAACCCGATATAACCCAATGCGGAGGCTACACTCCCTACATAATTAAACTGACTACCAATAAACATGGAAAAATCATAGCTCCAGTTAGCTTCAATGTTTTTAAAAACTCCGAATGAAGATATAGAATAACCTACGACTAATCCAATTACTGTTAATCGAATGTAGAAAGCTTTAGACTTCTGAGCTGAAAGAACACCCAACTTATAAAGAGCCATACCTAATAACATCATTGCTGTCACTCTCCAGAAGGTCATATAAAGAAAAAGAAAGGTTTGCATAAAAAACACCATTGGAGCCCTATGTTCCATTTGTTCCCCCCAAGTCCCCTGCATATGATCGATTTCCTTAGCGATCAACTCAGCTGTAGGAAGCCAACTCTTAATACTCTCATTGTACTGTGCCTCCGGCCAGAATGGCATTGACCAGGCAGTAAGGCTGTACAGAATTAATGGAACAATGAAAAAGATCGCACTGTAAATAACAAGTTTCTTCGGTTTCATTTTTCTAAAAAGAAAAACAAAAAAAGCACAAACACTGTAGTTAACTAAAATATCACCATACCAGATCAAGTATCCATGTACAAGACCAAATACAAGCAACCAAAAATTTCGTCTGTAATGTAAAGGACCAGCTCTTCTACCTTTTTCCAGAGCCCGTTCTGTAAATAAGATAACACCAGCACCGAAAAGCATGGAAAAAACACTCATAAACTTTTCACTGGCAAAAACATGACTGATAATCCATATCCACTTGTTTATTCCTGTAAAATCACCATAAGCAGAAGGATTCATATAAGCGGCTCCAATCATAGAAAAACTCTGAATATTCATAATCAGGATGCCCAATACGGCAAAGCCCCGTAAAAGGTCGATAGATGCAATGCGCTCCTGTGGCAATGAGGAGGCTATTGCTGGTTTGTCGTTCATAGCACTTATTGGTTTGGTTTAGATGGGGAAGTTAGGAAAAATCTATGAAGGATTAATATCCTTAAACTTACAAAATAATAACCAGTCCAAAGTTGGTATTAATAAAACTGATCTCCTTATTTTGGTAATAATTACCATTGGAATTCGTAAAACCAAAAGTCATGTTACTGAATGCAAACTCTCCATCTATTTTCAAAGCTAAACAAGAATTGAGTCTATACTGTATTCCTCCGGCAATCTGATAAAAAGGACTCCTGTCCCTACTTGAAGTGATTGTATAAATCCGCTCACCAATCATATAATACTGTGCTTTATTATATTGCCAGGGTGTTTGAGCATGCATAATCCCAACAGCCAGTTTCCCGTTAAAACTTACCCTATCAAACAAGCTCCATTGAGTGTATATTCCAATGCTCAAATTTATCAATTGATATGCCTCAGATCTAATATAAAGATCTTCCATGAACGGGTCAGCCTGTACTTTCTCCCACCCCAAAGCACCAACATCCACCGGATGCAGATTAAGTCCTACCTGTGTTCCAACTCCCCAGTGAGGAAATATATACCACACTCCCTCCATTGCAACATGAATCCCCGCCGTTGTGAATGATCCCACATTCAATTTTTTTTCCGAATAATCATTCACAGGAGAAGAAACTCCACTCTTGATACTTATGAAGGAATCAGCATCCTGAGCACAAGCGGTAATACCATATAAAAAGACTACAAACAATATATGAAATCGATTCATACTTATTAATTTTATTCTTCTATGGTAAATATATGAAAAATAGAACAATACACACCCCCTACCCCAATATAACCCCTTAGCTTTTCGTGACTTTAATTAAAATTATTGAGTACAAATGGCTAAAAAATATTAATAAGATCCCTCGATAATCTGAACACACAACAGGAAAGAAAAAAAAGACATTGATCACATCCAAAATATTAACTCATATCACTGCACATTAAAAGACCGGATTATTAATCGCTTTCATTAAGTAGCAACCAAGTATCTAAATGAATATCTGACTTGGAATAGAGAATTAGATGCCGAGGATTAAGATATAAACCTGTACTCACAGACACCAGAATTCGTTCCTGCATTTTATCGGTTTCATTTGTAACAGATAAATATTTAACTAATTTTACCGCTGTAAACTTTTTGACACATGAAAAGATCAGCACTATTCGTTATTTACCTTTCATTTATAGTTTTGACATTTGGTCAAAAGCAAGAAAAGGAACTGACAATCACCGATGTTTTCCACAACATCACCAGTGAAGAAGTCTTTGGTTTTGCAGAAGATTTAAGCGATCCAAAATACAAGGGGCGATTATCAGGAACTCCTGAATATATGGATGCTGCTTCTTATGTGGTGGACCATTTAAAGAAATGGGGTATTAAACCCGGTGGTGACAACGGTTCCTGGTATCAAATGATGTCACGTGCATATTGCGATGTTTTATCAACCGGAGCATTGTCTGTTGCACTCAAAGATAAATCGGGACACAGTTTTTCGAAGGAATACAACTTCACTGATCATTATTTCCCCGGATCCAACTCAGCAAACGGAACAGTAGAAGGGGAAGCTGTTTATGTCGGATATGGCATTTCAGCACCTGAATTGGATTGGGATGACTACAAAAAGCTTGATGTAAAAGGGAAGATTGTTGTTGTAGAATTGGGCGGACCTTACGATTATAAAATTGACGGTGATTATGAAAAATGGGCTCCTTATGTGAGTTATCAGATTAAGATGGAAAACGCTATTGAGCGGGGAGCCAAGGGTATTATGTTTGTGTACCTGAAAGCCAGCCCGGGACTTCCATACTACGAAAACCTGATTTATTGCCATATCAACAAGAAGGTGGCTTCCGATTTATTTTTCGGACAAAAAACATCTTATGAACAAACTTTAAAAAGCCTGAAAGAGAAAAAAAAACATGTTAGCCAATCATTGGGTCACACTGTAAAGATTACTGCTAACACCCAATATAATGAACCTGGTGAATACGCCAATGTGATCGGAATTATCGAGGGGACTGATCCTGTGCTAAAGGATGAGTATATTATTCTTGGCGCACATTTGGATGGTCAAGGTACATTAGGAGAAGTATTTATGAGTGCCTTAGACAACGCATCCGGTGTTGCGGACATTATGGCTGTTGCTAAAGCATTAACAGAGTCTCCTGTTAAACCTAAAAGATCAGTCATGTTTATATTCTTTGGTGGTGAAGAAGTTGGCTTAATTGGCGCACAACATTATATTACCAATCCAATTGTCCCGAAAGAAAAGACTGTCTTTATGGTCAATTTGGATATGGTTGGTAACGGACGTGGCTTTCATATTTCCGGCTTACAATCCTGGCCAGGGATTGAAAAGCACTTTCTCGAAGCCAATGATTGCTATATTCACCGAAAGGTAAGCACTTCACCTAAATGGAAACCTGTTGGAAGACCTCGTAGCGACGGGGCTTTATTCCACCGCAATGGTTATCGCACCCTATGGTTACACTGCACCGAGTGGGTAAAAACATTATATTATCACCATCCAATGGATACACCCGAAACATTAACCCCTGAAATCATGGAAGATGTTGCAAAAATGTTGTATCTTGCAGTGCTAAATACATCGAACGATGATGATTTAGATTTAACTGAAAAAGATTTTACAAAAAAAGGAATTGACAATTAAATATATGGCACGGTAAGGCCATCTCTACTTAGTAGAGCATTTTGAGAAGGGGAACATTTTCATGTAAAGAGCTCGCAACCGCGGGCTCTTTTTTTTTGATACCTTAATTTATGCTAGTTGATTCAGGAATTATTTTGAAAGATGGATAGCAGCAATCGATCCAGTGGTACACCTTGAATCCTGTGGCTTAAAACAAAAAAAGGCCCGGCAAAACCGGACCTTTTACTACTCAATATATGATCAACGCATTATCCCAGGTAACCAGGATTTTGTTTGATATTTGGATTCACATTCAATTCATCACGTGGGATTGGTAGAATGATACGAGTATCACTCCAATCAATTTTCATCGGAGTATCACCAATTTGATCAGCACCTGAACGATCTAATTCAACTCCATCACGCATTGCATCAAAGAAACGGTGACCTTCACCAACTAATTCTTTACGACGCTCAAGAAGAATACGATCTAATGACACTGTTGACTGATCAACCGCATATTCATCACCCATTCGAGCTACAATTACTTCATTAAGGAATTGTGCTGCTTTTTCGGTATTGCCTAATTTCATAGCTGCTTCAGCTGCATTCAGGTTAACTTCAGCAATACGAATAACACGAATGTTATTAATGATTGTACTAGCTCCTTCTTTTCCAGGATACTTTAAAAGATACCCATTACGTTCAGAACCATGATTGTAGATCATAATCTCGTTTCGCACATCATCCATATTTTCATTCAACATAGAGATATACTTATCAGTAAGAGTAACAGCATTATAACCTGCAGTATCAAAAAGGTAACCAACAGCTTCCCTGTCAGCATTATCAGTATCTGTATTCACGATCTCAAAAATAGTCTCGTTATTAAAGGCTTTTGCCCATGAGCCAGAGTAATCTGCCTTTTCTACGAAAGAATACTTTTTATCTTCAATAACTTCAGAAGCATATTTTAAAGCATTTGCATCATCACCCATATACAGGTAAACACGACTTAGCAATGCTTTAACAGTCCAGGTGTTGATACGACCTTGAGATTTCGTTTTATCCTCAACTGGCATTATCTCTAATGCAGCATTTAAATCTTTAATGATTTGCTCATAACATTCAGCAACAGTATTACGTGAAGGTTTAGCATCAAATTCAAGTTCAGTTAAAATGATTGGCACCCCCAAAGAAGCTCCATCATCATACTTATATGGCATACCATGAGTACGTGTAAGATCAAATAATGCCAAAGCTCTTAATGCATAAGCCTGTCCCTTTAGATTATCCTTTTCCCCTTCTTCAGAAGTTGCAATATCCAACTTGTCGATATTCGCAAGGATATTGTTTACAATCGAAACTGTAATGTATGGTTGAGACCACAGTCCAAATGGACCAGCATCTGTAGTGTGATTATACAAATATTCAGAATAAGTACGCTTACCAACTCTTGAGGTACGCATATCTTCACCTTTTACTTCTGCGTAAGTAATCAGGTCAGCACCATAGTAATCATTATCCTGAAGCGAACTATAGGCTCCATTTAATGCAACACCCGCATCATATAGGTTTTGGATAGAATATTCTGCTTCGACAGAACCAGAAGGTTTCACATCCAACCATTCTTTCTTACAAGAAGTAAGAGCAAGAATGGCAACGGTTATATATAATATCTTTTTCATATAAAATCCTTTTTAAATCATTATAAATTAATCTCTACACCAAAGTTCACAGTCTTAACTGGAGGAAGGTTATATCCGAAGCTACCATCAATATCCACTTCTGGATCATAACCATCATAAGCAGCCCATGTCCAAAGGTTCATAGCAGAAGCATACAAACGAGCGCTACTGATATTTACACGACTGGTAATGTTTGAAGGCAGTGTATAACCTAGATTAATACTCTTAAGTCTGATATAATCAGCATCGTGAATACGACGACTTGAGTTGTAGTTTGAGTTAGTACTGTTTCCATATACATATCGTGGTACATCAGTGATGTCACCAGGATTCTGCCAACGATCTAACTGACTTACACGAATTGGAGCGTATGGCATACGTCCATCATTCTCAGTGTGGTAAGAAGTACCATCATAAGTACTACCGCCCATACGGAAAGTAAACAATAAAGAAGCATCGAAGTTTTTCCAACGAATCGTATTATTCAAACCACCAGTAATGTCAGGATCGGTAACACCAACAATGATTTTTTCAGCTTCAGAACTGCTGGTTGTAGTTTCTCTTCCTGAAATAATGTTTCCATCATCATCAGTTGTATTCTTATACCACATACCTTGTCCTGTTGCAGGATCAACTCCAGCCCATTCTCTTAAATATAACGAGTTGATTGATTCACCTTCACGCAAAATAAAAGGGAAGTTATCAGTAATATCCTCACCACCACTCAATTCAATTACCTTATTAGCGTAATGAGATAGATTAAGAGCAGTAGTCCATTCAAAATCTGTAGTACGGATATTGGTACTTGTAAGAGTGATTTCAAAACCTTTGTTTTCAATTTCACCAACATTCTTAGTAATCTCACCATCAGGAAGACCAATAGTCTTTGAAATACGAACATCCATCAACAAGTCGTTGGTACGCTTGTAAAAATATTCAGCCTCAACTTTAAGTTTTTCGAAAACTGAGATTTCAGTACCAATGTTGAAGTTGTTACTCTTTTCCCAACTTAGGTCAGGAGATGGGATGTTTTCCAAAACTGATCCAGGTAATCCGTCGTAGTTGTTACCAAAACCAAACAATCGGTAGTGATCATAATATGACCCCGGTAAGGTACCATTCGTACCAAATGAAGCACGAATTTTCCAATCATCTAACCAAAGAAGATCCTTAAGGAAATCTTCCTGTGAAATTCTCCATGAAGCAGAAGCCGACCAGAAATTAGCCCAACGTACATCAGGATTTAAACGACTCGATCCATCACGACGGAAACTTGCAGAAGCATAATATTTCCCAGCATAATCATAGTTAATACGTGATAGATACGAAATCATTCGGCTACTTGAATTGTAGTTAAATGCTTCAGTTGGTGTAGATGCATTTTCAATAGTCGTTACAATAACATTTGGATATTGATTTGCAGTAGCTCGTGTAAACTCATTACTCAAATCTTCTACTTCATAACCAGCAAGAAGGTTGAAATTGTGTTTTCCAATTTCTTTATCGTAATTAAGAACATTAGAACTGGTAGTTGTAGTTAAGATACGATGACCTTTTTCACCATAGCCATTGTGTACTTTACCATCATTAGATACAGGTGACCAATAACGGTCCATATCCATCATTACCGCATCCAAACCAAAAGTTGATCTGAAGTTCAATCCTTCCGCAAGGTCTAACTGAGCATATGCAGTATTCATCGAACGGAATGTGTTATTTCGCTGAACGTTTAATCCCTGATCTTTTAATAAGTTAGGGTAACGACCTGCAGGAATATCTTCATTATATGAACCATCTTCATTATAAATATTAGTAGATGGAGTTAAGAAATAACGAGTTGCAAAGAATGGGTTCGCATAATATGCACCTGCATCAGGAATCGCATTCTGAACAGACTTAGAAATACCCAAATTAGCTCCAAACTTTACAAAATCTGTAGCTTTGTGATCTAAGTTCAAACGACCGCTAATACGGTTGAAATCAGAACCTTTAATTACACCTTGCTGCTCAGTATATCCAACAGAAGTAAAGAAGGTTGTTTTCTCATCTCCACCATTTGCTGAAAACTCATACGACTGGTTTTTACCTACCTGGAATAATTCTCCGATCCAGTCATTATACTCATCCATTTTTGGAGCAACATCATCAATGTTTTCATCAGCAAGAGTCTGAGCTTCTCCTAATGTATAATCTCTATCAAGGAAATAGTTTACTAAACCTTCATGTTTAATTTCACGTTCAGTATCACCATCAACGATTTCAATATTATCAGTAGCAAAATCAGAAATACCACCTTCAGCTTTGAATCTGAATTTAGTTTTACCTTTTTTACCTTTTTTAGTCGTAATCAAAACAACACCATTCGCTGCACGCGAACCATAAAGAGAGGCAGCAGCTGCATCTTTCAATACAGTCATACTTTCGATATCGTTTGGATTCATAGTAGCCAACAGGTTACTTGAAGAAGATGAGAAAGAACCATAGTCACCACTTTGTACTGGCACACCATCAATAACAAATAAAGGATCCTTATCGGCATTAATCGAACCAACACCACGAATACGAATACTTGCAGCAGAACCAGGCTGTCCACTTGACCCGCTAACCTGTAAACCAGAAACGGTTCCGGCCATAGCCTGATCAAGAGAAACAACAGGCATTTTCTCAATATTATCAGCTTTCACAACAGATGCAGAACCTGTAAAAGACTGCTTCTTGGTTGTACCGTATGCAACAACCATCACCTCTTCTAACTGAGTCGTTGTGCTTACCATTTTAACTTCAATTTGCTTTTGAGTTCCGACAGGAACTTCTATTGTTTCATAACCGATAAATGAAACAATCAAAACATTTTCAGGAGCTGCATTCAGGTTAAATTTACCGTCTAAATCGGTAATAGCACCTGTTGTAGTTCCTTTCACCCCCACATTAACGAATGGCATAGGTTGGCCATTTTCGTCAAACACTTTACCAGAAATCTCACTACTTTGTGCAGTAGCCAGACTCACTCCGGTAAAGACCATCATCATGAACAACAAAAATCTTTTCATAATAGAATTTTAATTAATTAGTACTTTCTTAGATTTCCCGCCAGGTTCTCTAATCCTCACAGCTTTGTTTGCTCTTTATGCATAAATATTCTTCAATTAATATCTTGAATGAATAAGGCATGTATAAAAAGCCATTATAGATACTGCCCAAAAGTACATGTGCATGAACAGGGATTACAGAGGAGATAAACTGATTTTATTTTAGATGAATAAGTCTAAGGTAATATCCCTAGTTCATAATCATGATTTTAGGGTAGGCAACCTGGGTTATTTTATAAATATTTTAAAATGAATGTTAACAAAAGTTAATAGTTTACATTGTTAGCACAGGATTATAGGCCTTCAGAGATATATCCGTAAGTACATTCATACATCTAGGGGTGAACCCGTATGGAAATTTATACGTGAATAGGTTAAATCACTTAATTATAATGAAACTTAATTCGGGAATTATCGGGATAATTTAAGGGAAATAAAAAACTGACCAGCTAAAATTATCAGCTGGCCAGTTTTTCTTTATATAAAATATATGTTCAGATCCTATTTCAGAATCACTCTTCAGTTCCGATTACTTTCTCAACCAGATATTTATTTCGATCGTGAGCATTCCGGGTGATCATTTCAGCAATGAATCCGGTAAGGAACATTTGAGAACCGATAATCATTGCCAAGAGTCCAAGGTAGAATAATGGACGTTCCGTCATTTTATAGACTTCGAAAAACAACTTAGCAAATGCTAAATATCCGGCAATTCCAAAACCAATAAAAAACAATATCGTACCCCAGGTTCCGAAAAAGTGCATCGGACGACGCCCAAAGCGACCAACAAAAGTCACAGACATCAAATCAAGGAAACCACGAATATAGCGCTCGATTCCGTATTTGGAAACTCCAAACTGGCGTTCCCGATGCTGAACCACCTTTTCACCAATTTTCCCAAAACCAGCCCATTTGGCAATTACAGGAATATAGCGATGCATTTCACCGTAAACTTCAATTGATTTCACTACAGCTTTGCGATATGCTTTTAATCCGCAGTTCATATCATTAAGTTTGATTCCAGTTACCTTCCTTACGGTACCATTATATAATTTAGACGGTAAAGTCTTATTAATCGGATCATGACGCTTCTTTTTCCATCCCGATACCAGATCATAACCATCCTCTTTAATCATACGGTATAGTTCCGGGATTTCATCAGGACTATCTTGCAAATCGGCATCCATCGTAATAACAACATCTCCGGTCACCATTTCGAAGCCTTTCTGCAAAGCTCCCGACTTTCCGTAATTTCTTCTGAATTTGATTCCAACAATATGTTGGTTTTCCCTGCTCATCTCCTCAACCAAATTCCAGGAATTATCCGTACTCCCATCGTCAATCATTACAATTTCATACGAAAGTTTGTGCTGGTCGCAAACACGACCAATCCAACTCACCAATTCCTGAATCGATTCCTCTTCATTATACAGGGGGACAACTATTGATATATCCATTTACTTTTATACTAATGGTTCGTTTTTCTTTGTGAAAATTGAGAACACAACCCCTAACAACACACTAGCAATAATATTATACAATAAAGCCATTATGGTCATAAATCCAGGTGTCATAAATCTCTTCTGCATTTCCAAAGCCGCGTCAATTTGATCGTCAGGCATATTTCTGGCATATAACTGCTCTTCAGCAATAACCAACATCTTATCAACTATATCCGGATCGATATATGCAAAATAAACATATTGGTAAACGGCTAACAATACACTAGCAATTAACCCAGTATAAAACATAACCGAAAATGAGTGACTGTAGGGTAAAAAACCTTGTTGATTTTTATAGGAAATAGCTGCATATATCATCCCTCCAGCAAGAAACGCATAGGCAAGATAGTTCAATTTACTCGCCGGATCATCTAGTAAAATTGATAATAACAATGAAACAACAATCATAGCAGCACCAGTAATTAATCCATACTGAGCTCCAAATTTAAATTTTGATACAGGAACACTTTGATTTTCCATGATTTAAAATTTTATTAATGATTAAATGGTTTTTGTCAGGATTAAAGAACAAACATAAACAATTTACGCTTATTAGTCCGCTGCAGGAAGGATTTATTACACTTCAGGTATAATTTTAATCCATATTAAATCGTGATGTTTGAAAACAGGAAAAGGTAACAAACTGTATCACATTGTTATCCTGCATATTACACTCATTCAAGATAAAAAAACTCATTTTTTTCTCATGAGAGTTTGTAATTTAAGGAAAGTTTGTACTTTTGCGGCCGGGTAAGTCTTGTACGACTAGCTCCTACTGAATTCCCCCAGGACCGGAAGGTAGCAAGGGTAGGTGGTTGAGCAGTGCGATGCAAGTAGCTTACCCACTTTTTGTATATATACAATTCATGTAACCATAACTTCGAATATCTCCAACGCGCCCCCTATAATTTCCAACAGTTAGGTTGATATAGCCTGAATAGAGTTTTACATTCTACACTAATGTTTTGTTTTTCCGAATAATGCTTTTAAATTTCGCACTTGTTTTTTAACTTTATAAATCAACCTAATAATTAGGACATGCTAATAAAGATTCATCCTGATAATCCCAGTCAAAGACAAATTCTTAAAGTCGTTGAAGTTTTGAGAAAAGGGGGAGTAATCATCTATCCAACCGACACGGTTTATGGTATTGGATGTGATATAACTCAACCCAAAGCCATTGAAAAAGTAGCTCGAATTAAAGGAATTTCAAAAGAAAAGGCAAACTTCTCTTTTTTATGTAATGATTTAAGTCAACTTTCACACTACACCCTCCCCATCAATAATGATCTGTTTAAGGTAATGAAATCCTGTTTTCCCGGACCATTTACTTTTATTCTACCGGCAAACAACAAAGTACCAAAAATCATGCAATCAAAGAAAAAGACGATTGGCATACGAGTACCTGACCACAACATCGCCAGAGAAATTGTTCACGAACTGGGAAATCCCATTTTAACAACTTCGCTACATGATGACGATATCATCCTGGACTACCCTACTGATCCGGAATTAATCTATGAAAAATATCAGAATACAGTAGATTTGGTCATTGATGGAGGCTTCGGTGGAAACGTACCTTCAACCATTATTAATGCAATAGGCAACGAATACGAAGTAACTCGCCAAGGAAAGGGCGAGATTTAAATAATTAACAACTAGAATAGTAGATTGAAGAGTGAAAAATAATTGATATTTTTAGTCCAAATTGTTTTGAAAGCTCAGTTAATCATTCTACTTTTGCATCCGCAATTTCAAGAGGGGAATTGCTCAAAAATGATTCCGTAGCTCAGTTGGTAGAGCAACGCCCTTTTAAGGCGTGGGTCCTGAGTTCGAGCCTCAGCGGGATCACAAAAAAAGCGTTCAAATCATTTGAACGCTTTTTTCATATCAGGAATTTTGCTTATTTCTTTTTCTCCTTTATAAGTAAAGAAATTCGGACTTCATTCAACTGAGGATCATTTTCACCACTAAAGAAAGGAGTCATCATATAAGTAACACCAAGACCTACCCCCCACTTTGTGTGAATTACCTTAGCACTGACACCGTATTTAGTTTTGTTGATATTATAATTTTTAAATTCCTTATTTCGGATCACATCCTTCATTTTTTCTCCACCTTCATTGTGATATTTTCTTTTGTATTTGCCACTTAAATATAAATCAACCATACCACCTGCTGCCAGACGAACATTTCCCATTTGAAAATTCAAATGAGCCGGAATTGTCCACGCTCCGTATACAATCTTCGCTTTATCGTAAGAAAAGAAACTATTCTCGAAACTATTCATTTCGTTTGGATCCGGAACAAACTGAACAACATTATCTTCATACTGCATCACGTAATTATCTGCCAACCGGTATTTCCCAATAACCAAACCGGTTCCGATACTTAAATAAACATGTTTACCTCCAATTTCCAGGAAATCATATGCCATACGACCAGCAAATACATCGAAGAAACCACTACCAAATCCATTAATTGTTGTAGGAAAATTAGCGGCATCATCACCCATAAAATAATTATACCCCATCATATCATTATACATATCAGATTTTCCAAAGCGGATGAAATCAGAATCCTGCCCATTAACAATTCCAATTCCACAGATCAGAAAAGCTCCTATCAATAAGTTTAAGAGTACACTTTGCATTTTCATAGTTCTAATTTTTGGTTTGTTAAATAATGTTAATCTAAATTTACAAAGAATGTACCAAAGTTTAACGGCAAAACACACCTCAACTTTATTAAATCAAAAAAAACATTATCAGCAAACACCGAAATCAGTAATCGATTTTGTAAGAAATAAACCATTTCCTTACAAATCACAAGCAATAACTCTATATTTGTAACAACCCACTTAATCAATGGAAAGGAACAGAACATGATTGGCAATACAATTATTATCATCATTCTTTTTGCGTTGGGATTTCAAGCTTCCCTACTATCCATAAAACAAGATAATAGGCATAAAGAATTATTGATACGAATCGACGAAACTGAAAAGCCATTAAAAGCAAAAAAGAAATAATAATGAACTTCAGAAACTGAGCATGTAAATGGATACCAGGTAGATTGAAACACTCTGGACGACATCAAACAATAAGTAACTCAGAACCAATTCCACATCAATCACCCAACACTTAACAGATCTAAAAGAGCGAGTCAAACAATAATAGAAAAGCATCCGACAAACCAAAAAAACCATATTAACCAATGAGAAAATCCAATTCAAAACGAGCAATTCTTTTTCTTATACCTGTACTCATAATTACATTACTCAATTCATGCCTGGAAAGTGAGCGTAAAGCAAAGAAACGAACGGCAAAAGCCGAACACTATTGGATTGACAGAAACAATAATGAAATTCTTGATCCATATGAAAACCCAAGGTTATCTGCTGAGGCAAGAGCTCTCGATTTATTAAACCGAATGAGCATAGAAGAAAAAGCCGGGCAAATGACCCAGATTTCAATTAATGCACTTTTTACCGGAGAAGAAAGATACAAACCAACCTCCCCCCTATCACTATCTTCTGATTCACTGAAGAAATATGTTATTGAAACTGGTAGCGGTTCGATATTCGGATGTGGTCGCGAACCTATGAGCCTGGAACAATATCGTTTCTTCATCACGCAAATTCAGGATGCTGCCATGCAAACCCGCCTGAAGATCCCTGTACTTTATGGTATAGACGCCATTCATGGAGGGACTTTTGTAAAAGGATCAACGATATTCCCCAATCAATTGGGGCAGGCAGCAACATGGGATCCTGAACTGATTAAAGAAATTGCTTCTGCAACGGCGTACGAAACCCGTGCAGCATACATCCCCTGGAACTTTTCACCTGTATTAGGATTGGGACGTCAACCTCTTTGGTCACGTTTTTCGGAAACTTATGGCGAGGACGTATTCTTAACATCTGTACTTGGCGAAGCCGCCATTCGTGGCTATGAAGGTGATAGTATTAATGATCCGGAAAAGGTAGCTGCTTGCATGAAGCACTACGTTGGATACAGTCTGCCTCTAAGTGGTAAGGATCGTACTCAAGCATGGATCCCGGCCCGTATGCTAAGAGAGTATTTCCTACCTCCATTTCAAACCGCAATCCGTGCCGGAGTGCGAACATGTATGTTGAACTCAGGAGAAATAAACGGCATACCGGTCCACGCAAACCATCATCTGATAGAAGGAGGGCTAAGAAAGGAATTCGGCTATGAAGGACTTATTGTTACCGATTTTAAAGACATTATTCTCCTGCATAAAAGCCATAAGGTGGCTGAGAGTTATAAAGAAGCCGTAAAAATGGCTGTTAATGCCGGTGTAGACATGAGTATGACTCCATTTGATAATGAATTCACAAAATATGTAACAGAATTAAGCACAACCGGAAAAATCCCACTTCATCGATTGCATAAAGCTGTGAAGCGAATTCTAAAGCTTAAATTTGAACTCGGTTTATTCGAACACCCCATTACTGATGCTTCCAACTATGCCAAATTCGGATCTGAAGAATTCAGAAACCTAAGTCGGAAAGCAGCTAAAGAATCCATTACCCTGCTAAAGAACAACGGTATATTACCGATCAACCAACATCAAAAAGTTTTACTTACAGGACCATGCGCAAGCTCGATGATATACCTCAACGGTCCGTGGACATATACATGGCAAGGTAACGATCCAAAATTTGATCCAGTCGAAAAGAATACGATAAACGAAGCTTTTGAATATCTGAACACTGGAAACATCACATATATAGAGGGATGTTCTATTGAGGGTGATATTAACACGCAGGCGGCAGCTTCAATAGCAACAAAACAAGATGTGGTTATTATATGCATAGGCGAAGAACCAGGTGTTGAGGAGATCGGAAACACAAATGATCTCTCGCTTTCCAAAGCACAAATTAATCTTGTCAAAGAAGTTTCCAAAAGTGGCAAACCTATTATTCTCGTAATTAATAGTGGCCGCCCCCGAATTATCACAGAAATAGAGCCTTTGGTAGATGCTATTATCTTTGCCTACTATCCGGGCAATGAAGGAGGAGATGCTATCGCAGAAACCATATACGGAGCAAATAACCCATCAGGAAAACTACCTTTTTCATACCCCAAGTATACAGGTTCTATTCTTGCATCATATGATCACAAGTTTACCGATTTCAATATTGAAGGTGAAATCAAAGGCTATAATCCTCTGTATGAATTTGGGCATGGCTTGAGTTATACTTCATTTGATTATTCCAATTTAAGAATTGATAAAGACATATTACTGGAGTATGATGACTTAAAACTCGCTGTAGACGTTACGAATACGGGAATCAGAAGTGGGGCTGAAGTCGTGCAGGTATATATAAGCGATTTATATGCAAGTATAACACCATCCGAAAAAAGATTACGAGCCTTCAAAAAAGTATTCCTGGAAGCCGGAGAGACAACAACAGTTAAGTTTACTATCGACCGAGAAGACCTGGCTTTCGTAGGCCTTGATAACCTATGGATTATTGAACCAGGAGCATTTGAAGTTCAAATCGACTCACTTACAAATGGCTTTCACATAGAATAGAATAAATCAATTCGAAGCCTCCTGATTTTAGTCATAAAGATCAGGAGGCTTATATTTTGATTATTACTTTCTTGTAAGTACCAATTCTTCTTACTAATTTTAGTTAATATGAAAAAGATTGGTTTCCTGTTGGGGCTATGCATCCTACTATATTTTTCAGGTATCGCTCAGAAAAAAGAAAGTTATTGGAACGATTCTTTAAAAGTACTGTTAAAGAAAGGGCGAGACCATTACAAACTCAGAAAGTATGATTCTGCATTGCCTTTATTCATACAAGCAAAACAACTCTCCGACAGTCTGAATAACGATGATTTTCTGGCCAGTGCACTTAATAATATTGGCTTAATATACATGCGTAGTGATGAACCGGAAAAAAGTCTGAATTATTTCAAACAAGTACTGCAAATAGATCGAAGAAACAATAACCGGCGAGGGCAGGCTTCCACGTTCAATAACATGGCCAATGTCTTATACAGAATAAACAAACTTGACAGTTCGATCATTTATTATCGAAAAGCGCTACCTGTTTACCTGGAATATAATGACTCCCTGTCGGAAGCAGGAGCTTACAACAATATCGCATCTGTTTTTTACAAAAAAAACCAACTAGATTCCAGCTATTATTATTTTCAAAAGTCATCATATATTTTTGAACAAACTAACGCCCCAATTAAGGTTGCAAACCTGGAGAAAAACCTGGCTTTTCTAATGATAAAAATGCAACAGCCTCAATTAGCATTAAATCATATTGAAAAATCAAAGAAGTTAGCTAAAGAATCCGGGCTCATGAATTTACTTCCAGAACTACACATCATAGAAGGTGCTGCTCAATTTTCACTAGAATTAACTGATAAAGGCTTTGCCTCAATAGATAGAGGTGAGAAAATAAGAGATAGCTTAAAAATAGTAGATACTGATTTGAAACTTGCTGAGCAAAAAGCAAAACTGGAACTCAAACAATCTGAAGCCGAAAAGACATTAATTGAAAAGCAAGCAAGAAACAGATCAATGGCTGTTATCGTGATCACAATCTTATTAGTTATCAGTTTTGCCAGTCTAATTCTGATTATACAAAGTCGCAGAAGACTGAACCTGTTCAACAGAATCCTACAGGAACGACAAAAAGAAATCAATCAGAAAAATCAGCAGTTAACGGAACTAAATGCTACAAAAGATCGCTTTATTCAGATTATTTCTCATGATCTGAAGAGTCCAATTGGAACATTACAATCTTTTACAGAACTTCTTTACACCGATTATGACCTCTTTAATGATGAGAAAAGAAAAGACATTGTAAGTAACCTGATGAAACTTCAGAGTAAAACCTATGGTTTATTAACCAATTTACTGGATTGGTCTATGTTGCAACAAGGTCTTTTTAAATTCCAGCCTGAGCCACTTTCTATCTTCAGTATCAGTGAAGAAGCACTTGCCCCCTTAAATGAAAATGCTGTATTAAAAAAAATTGACCTTAAAATGATTATTGACGAAAGCGCAATGATTCATGCTGACAAAAATATGACCGCCACAATCTTCAGAAACCTAACAAATAATGCAATTAAGTTCACTCATCCAGATGGGAAAATAGTCATTAAAACCAAAATTGAAAACGAAATGATTCGGGTGTGTATTTCAGATAACGGAGTTGGGATACCCCAGGATAAACAAGGCGATTTATTCCGTATTGATAAAAAGATCCAAACCAAAGGCACCATGAATGAAAAAGGAACAGGCTTAGGGCTTATAATTGTAAAAGAATTTGTAGAAAAACAAGGAGGTTCAATCTGGCTGGAAAGTTGGCAGGATAAAGGCTCCAATTTTTATTTCACAATACCTTTATACAAAGCCTGATCTACTGGCCCAATGAGCAACACAGAACTTTGCCTGAGCAGGCTATTCCTTGTTTTTATCACACAATTAAAAATATTTTAAAAAGATTATACTAACTTGCCAGTCCAAATTAGAATAACATGAAGCAATTAAAACACCTGGCTTTTGCTGCTCTTTTTATATGCAGCACATTTGTTACGTATGCTCAAAAGCACGACACGGTAATTGTACAAACCTTTACTTTTGAAGATCCCAGTCCAGAAGGATGGTGCTCTCCCTACAAAGGATCATTCACCTTCCCTGACACGGGAAAAACCTGGGAAAAAATATTAATGGTTCGAACGCTAAAATGCGACTCTTTAACCAAAGCAGATAAACTCCCTTGCGGTGAATGGGACTACCTAACTCATACACTTGTTGATATTCCTACCGGCGATTCAACTGAAAAATATACACTGGGAAGTTTTATAACACCTTATGGAATTCGACTTGATTTGGGTGGAGAAAAAGGCTGGACATGGGTATATGATGTTACAGATTATGCTCCTATTCTGAAAGGAGAATTGGAATTAACCTCAGGAAACAATCAGGAACTTCTGGATATGAAATTTATCTTTGTAGAAGGAACTCCAGTTAGAGAAGCACTAACAATCGAAAATGTGTATCCATTTGGGAATTATAAATACGAAGCATTAGCGCTGGATTCAGTTCTGAAAGCAAAAAAGATTGTCATGAATCCTCTAGCTGAAGAATATCGTTTGCGTGCACGAATCTCAGGTCATGGACACCACGGCCCGCTAAATTGCTGCGAGTGGGATGGGAAAACCCACACCTATTACATTAATGATTGGGAGCGATATCGATGGAATGTATGGAAAGATTGTGGATTCAACCCAATATACCCCCAGGGTGGTACCTGGCCTTTCGATCGTGCTGGCTGGTGTCCTGGAACAAAAGTTGATGAATATGATTTTGAAATAACCCCAAAAGTAACCCCTGGTGATACAATAAAAATTGATTATGGGATTGAAATGTTCACAAATAATGGTGAAAAGGATGGAGATTTCTGGATGTCTCACCAATTATTCTCATATAAAAAAGGTAATTTCAAAAATGATGCAACCCTTGAGGACATTATAGCACCAAGTAGTGAAGACCGACACAGCCGGGTAAACCCCATTTGTACCAATCCCCGTATTATCATTCGAAATACTGGAAAAAATACACTCAAGACGGCAAAAGTAATCTATGGATTGAAAAATGGTATTAAATCTGAATATTTATGGCATGGGCACCTCGAATATCTGGAAGCTGAAGAAGTCTACTTACCAACTCCCAATTGGACAGGACTAACGGATTCTCAGACATTCATTGTTAGCTTAACGAATCCAAATGGAGAAACAGACGAATATCCACGCAACAGCTCCCTAACTTCAGAAGTTAAGCTCCCATTGGTCTTACCAAAGGAGTTTATCATCCATATTGAATCGAATGATATTGGGCGAGCAAAAGAAAATTCATACTATGTAAAGGATGAAAATGGGATGGTTCTCTATCAAAGAGAAAAATTTGCTGATAGTACAACCTACAATGATACCATCAAACTGGAAAAAGGCTGTTATGAATTCCGACTTATTGATAATATGGAAGATGGCATGAACCGCCATTGGTGGAATCGTAATTCCAACCCTGACAAAGTGGGAAAAAATGGTTTGATAGAAATTCGTTCCAAAAAAGGAGAAATACTACAAAAATTCCCTTACGATTTTGGACAGGAACTACTACTAAACTTTAGAGTTGGGAAGCTAAAATGATAAAGAATAAAGTGGCCGGGATCTTATTCCCGGCCATTTTATTTTATCGATTTCCCGAAGCCAGGAAATACATTGAAACAGAGCCTATCATTGTATATATAGCCAAACTGTAATTAACCGAATTCTGAAAACCGGTTACTGCCGAATAGATCGTAACAATCAACAAGAACAATGCAGATAAGACCGTAAGATTATGCTTCCGGCTAAAACCACCAGCAATTAATAAAGCTGCAAAAATGAGATTAACCGCAGCAACATAAAAGGATATTGCATTAAGATTAAAATCCAATAAAGTGTTAAAATAACGGGTATAAGCATAAAGACCAACTCCTAAGCGCATCATCCAGGTCGCCAGAGGTATTAATGATTTCAATGGTTTCATAAAATAAAATTTACCCCAAAAATAGAAAAAAGGAGCTACCAAAGCATGGCAACTCCTTTAAATGCATCCATTTTCCTCCCCATAATATCTTTTACTCCTGAATATCCAGGTGAGTTTCATCACGATAGCCATCCAGGTCTTTATACCAATCGGAAAAATGTTCACCACCAGATTCAGCCCATGCAGCAAACTTCAGATAACCGTCAACAATTTCCTCTTTTTCAAGAGGCCATACAAACTCCACAGGTATATTAATAGCCCAAGGCAAATTAATCTCCGTTTTATAATATCGTCCTTCAGAAGTCTCACTATTATCAGCAAGAGTTCCCAACAACTCAGTATCGGCAAGTTCCGTAGGAGTATAATCAGGAAGATGAACTTCATAGTCACGGTTTTGATCCACAATTAAGAATGGATTATATGGTGCCGCTCCCAGATCACTCTGAGAGATCGGATTGGTAAAATTCACTGTTAATGTTAACAACTGTCCTTCATTTATATTTGCATTATCAAACACAACAGCAACAGCATTGGTATTCCCTTGCTCAACACCATTACCGGAAAGAGTCACAATTCCATCAGTAATATTCTGCCCAGTAACTGATGCCACCAAATCCTTATCTACTGGCATCTCAAAAGCGAAACCATTAACATAAGATGCACCAATATGCTTCACATTGAACGATCCTTCAACTGCAACAACATCATTATTAGCGTCCGTAATTTGATGAAATTTGTAGTATAAAACTAAATCATTGAAGTCATAGTCACCTTTAGCAGGCCATAAATCTTCGAATGCAAGAGTACCCCACATATTTTCACCAGGAGTCCAGTTATTAAAAGCACGATCCGGATCATCAGGAAATTCATCTTCTGTATCCGGCACACCATCACCATCACGATCTTCTACGGGCTCTTCTTCATCCATGATTAACATACCAAAGTCATTCGCTCTATAGGTCGTTAATTGGTAAATTAAACCACCCTCTCCGGTTTCGGGGTCAACCTTATAAATCTTTGCAGGATTACTATTATCAGCATAATAAATCATATTATCAGCCCCCATGGTAGCCGAAGTACATTTGGCTGGCAAGGTTGTTGAAATAGTAACGGTGTTAATATTTGTACCATCCAGATTCCCTTTGTAAAGTACTTTTTGGGATGCACTTAAAAAGTATAAGGAACCATCATCACCCAGACAAACATCACCTCCACTCAGGTTCTTATACTGCCCTTGCAGTTTGTATTCAGTGATATATTGAGCCGAAAATGGATCGTAGGTATATAAACGATTACCACGGCCTACATAAATTAATCCTTGACTCGGGTTATACATCATACGATCATAGTTTTTATTTAAACGACCGATATTCACTTTAGCACCCGTTGTTAAATTTATTGACCATAATCGGTATGGACTCTTTCTTTCTGAATAATACAAAACATTATTCGCTTTATCTACAGCACAGGCATAAGATCCTTTATCAAAATTAGCCAGAAGCGTTGTTTCTCCATCTCCATCGGCATCAAAATAAAAGGCCTGCCCACTGGAATTCACACCATAGACAATATCTTTTTCAAGAATCCTATCAGAGTTTTTATTGATCATATGATTATAAGTCAAATCCTGACCATCAATCTCGAGTACCGTTCCATAGAAAGCACCTGCCCTTTTGCGTTTCAAATACAGGAATTTCTGATGTGCCGGTACACTAAGCTCCACACTCCAACTACCTTGACCAACATACCCACTTGCTATTAACTGGTTGGAATTATCAATTCGAATCAGAGTATCTTCACCAACATACACAACTTCTGGTTCTTCAGAAGAAGTCATCGAATAAACATCATAACTCACCTTATCTTCTAAGTCAGAAATGGTCAGTGTAATTTCATTAGTTGTACTAAAATCAAAATTATATGGAATATTCAGTTGTTCAATACTTAACTCAGAATCTGGAGTTGGTTCCGGATCTGGAACTTGAGGTTTTCTACATGCATGTGCAAATAACAGAACGCCTCCAATTAATAATATTATTTTCGTCTTCATAAGAAAATATTTTCACCCTACAATAATTAATTCTGAACACTAAGGAATGTTTCATCCCTGTAGCCATCAAAATCCTTATACCAATCAGAATATAAAGTACCTCCAGATTCTGCCCATTCAGCAAATCTCAAATACCCTTTATTAATAGGTTGCTTCTCTAGTGGCCAAACAAATTCTACTGGAATATTAATAGCCCAAGGCAGATTTATATCAGTACGATAATAACTATTCTCATTGACATCACTTTCATCATCCAGAGAACCTAACAGTTCAAGATCGGCAAGGTCTGTCGGAGCCTGATCTGTTAAATGAACCTCATATGCCCGTTGTTGATTTACAACAATAAAAGGATTATAAGGAGCTGCTCCTAAAGCAGCTTGATTCACCGGAGTGCTAAAATTCACAGTCAAGGTCATGGCCTGGTTCAGGTTAGCATTTGCATTATCGAATAATACTGCAACAGCATTAGCCTGACCATCTTCTATCCCATTACTAGCCAAAGAGAATGCATCATTTGTTAGATTATACCCGGTTACACTTGAAACAGTAGAAGCATCAACCGGCATTTCAAAACCAAAACCATTTACATAATAAGCTCCGATATGCTTTACTTCAAAAAAACCTTCCACAGCAACCACATTATTATCAGAATTGGTTACCTGATGAAATTTATACGACAATACCAAATCATTGAAATCGTAGTCCCCTTTAGCAGGCCACAAATCTTCAAAAGCTAAGGTTCCCCACATGTTTTCTCCAGGAACCCAATTATCAAAAGCCCTATCAGGATCATTAGGATACTGGTCCTGATCATCAGCAACACCGTCACCATCAGTATCTACTATTTGCGGACCTTCATCTTTAAGCATAATTCCAAAATCATATATTTTGAATGGTAAGCCGGTAAATTCCAGAGAATAATCTCCATTTGAAGGAGACATACTGTAAATCGTTGCGGGCTTTTTATGATCTGTTAGCCAAAGTTTTTCATCTGAATCCATCACCAATGATTGAGTTCTAAACGGTAATGATGAAGAAACAGGAGTGATTGGAGAATTATTCCCGCCTAATTCCACAGTAAAAACAGCAATTTGGTTGGCCAGGTAAAGGACACCCTCAGCATCAAAGAAAATATCACCAAAGCTTTTATTTGCATTTTGCCCGCTTAGTTTATAAGATGACACATACTGAGCACTAAAGGGATCGTAACTATACAACCATTTTCCACTTCCCATATAAAGAAGACCTTCCGATGCATTATAATCCATACGATACATGGTTTTCCTAAGCTGACCAATAAATGTATATGAGCCGGTATTTAGATCAAAGTACCCTAAATCTTTCTTACCACTCTTATATGCAACATACAAGCGATTGTTGGCCTTATCAACTGCACAGGCATAAGCATTATCTGACATATTCCCAAGGACTTCATAATCGCCGCTTTGGGGATCAATACTGATATACTGTTTCTGATCAGTCGTTGCGAATAAAAAATCTTCATCCACTACAGAAAAAGACTTATTCCCTAAATGGTTGTAATAAGCTTCTGTTCCTTCTATCTGAATCCGCTGTCCAAAGGATGTCCCATTATGGAACCTTTTAACATATAAAAACTTCTGATGAGCTGGTAAACTTAGCACAACTTCCCATTGACCATTTCTAGTGACTCCATTAGCAATAAGCTGGTTGGAATTATCAACAACAACAATCGTATCATTATCTTCAATTACCACTTCTGGCTCTCCAGCCTCGGTCATCGAATACACCGAATATTTAACATAATCCTGAGCATCAGTAATTATCAAACGAACTTCCTGAGTGGTTTCAAATGAAAATTCCTCCGGAATATTCAAGTCCTCGATGGTTCTTTCCGATGAATTCGGAGTAGAGGGTCTCTCAGGTTTCATACAAGCCTGAAACATCAACACCATACTTAACAGGAAAAAAATATTTAATCTCTTCATACTTATCTCATTTACCATATAAAACGGGGCAAAAACCAAGCCACACACTACAATATAATATACGAACTATATTTCAACACGTTACAAACACAAGCACATAAAACACAATCCCATTTTGGGACAAAGTCACTATTTAGCAAATTTGGTAATTTTTAATATCTTGCCATTCCAAATACAAAACAATTTGAACATGAAACCGATCCAAGCAATCCTATTCACAACAGCCATACTTTTTATGTTCATTACCTCTTGCAATTATAATAGAATAAATATTGTAAATAAAGGTAATAGTGAATATAATATTATTATTAATCCCGATGCTGATTCAATCTGCAGGAGAGCAGCAAAGACACTTCAGCAACACATTAATTTATTGAGTAAAACTCAACTCCCAATTCAGGTTTCTTCAAATTGCAAAGAAAACACTCTTGTTTTATCCAGAACACCTGAAATCTCAAATATTCTTCCACTTGAAGGTCCGATTAATTCAGATGATGGTTTTGCAATAAAAACTATAGACGACAGGCTCCTGCTCACAGCAGACTCAGGCAAAGGTTTGCTATATGCTGTATATTCACTTCTCGAACATTGGGGGTGCAGGTATTATACACCTGAATACAAATTCATTCCTGAACTTAAAAGATTGTACCTACCTCAGCTTAACATCAAAGAAATCCCTATAATCAAACACAGGGAGTGTAATTTCATAAATCATTCCACTCCTGAATTCATGGAGTGGCATAAACTGGATGACCATCGAATGGAGTGGGGAATGTGGGTTCACACCTTTGATCGATTGGTTCCAGCCAAATCATATTTTGAATCACATCCAGAATACTTTTCGCTGGTAAATGGCAAACGCATTGCCAATGGCCAATTATGCCTGAGCAACCCTGAAGTTCTGCATACATTGGTGAATAATTTAAAACCCAAAATAGACGCAAATCCTGAATTTTCACATTGGTCAGTATCCCAAAACGATCACTACAATGCCTGTGAATGTAAAAACTGCAAAGAAGAATATGCCAAATTTGGAGGATATTCGGGTGCTTTAATCAATTTTGTAAATCTTGTAGCAGAACAATTTCCGGAAAAAACCATATCAACACTGGCTTACCAATACACACGGGAAGCACCTACAAACATAAAGCCAGCTAAAAACGTGAATGTGGTTCTTTGCACCATTGAATTCAATCGTAGCATGCCTTTGGAAGCGGACTCCCGAAGCCAGGCATTTGTAAAGGATTTAGATGATTGGGCAAAAATCACCAATGATATTCTAATCTGGGATTACACGGTACAATACCGCAATCTGGTAAGTCCTTTCCCGAATTTTGAAGTACTTCAGCCTAATATTCAATTTTTCGTAAAACATGGAGCACATAAGATGTTTCAACAGGCAAGTGGTTCCTTATGGAGTGATTTTAAAGAGCTCAAACAATACACTCTGGCAAAGCTTCTCTGGAATCCTGATGTCAACACCGATTCCATTCAGAGTGATTTCATGACTGCTTATTATGGTGATGCTGCGCCTATTCTAATCAAATATAAAGATTTATTGCATCAGGAGTTGAACAAGGTTAAAAAGGATCATTTTCTGAATATTTACGGATATCCTCATGATGCGGTACATAACTTTCTCAGGCCCGAAATGCTGGATACTTATTCCAAATTATTTGATCAGGCAGAAAATCTTGCAGCACACAATCAGACAATTCTTGAGAGAGTCCAAAAAACAAGACTCCCTCTTGAATTTGCCATCCTTGATATTTCACTTCAAAATGTAAATGATTCCCTACGTTATGTATTGAACAAAGATGGTGAACTAACCATCAATCAACCAATGAAAGATCGATTGGACAGGTTTACAAAAAAAGCGAATGCATTCGGTCTTACCAAACTCGAAGAACATGGTTTACCTCCAATTCAATACCATGAAATGGTGTATGAATTCATTCAAAAATCACTTGTTAAAAACCTGGCTTCAGGTAAAAATATTGATGACAAAATTCCTTGCAGCCCCACCTATGAACCCAAAGGAATACCAGCCTTAAACGATGGAGTGTTTGGATTGAAAGATTATAACTACAACTTCCTGGGGTGGGAAGGTAATCATATGGAAGTTATTATTGATTTGGAAGAAATGACTGAAATACATAAGATCAATGCCGATTTTCTTCAGGATAAGCTGGCATGGATTTTCCTACCACAATTATTTGAAGTATGGACTTCCACAGACAAGGGTTCCTGGGAGTACAAGGGCTTTGATGACCACCATATTGACAATAAAAAGGGAGGCCGATTTACCGAGAATTTCTCAGTGGAAATTGACCCGATTCAAACCCGCTATATAAAAATCAAAGCAACCTCATTGCTTAAGTGTCCACAATGGCATGTTGGAGCAAATAAGGATTGTTGGGTATTTACTGATGAAATTGTTGTTGAATAATATATTATGAACAGAATGTTGAAACCTGGCCGGTACATAACACTCGGACTTGCATTACCTCTTGGATTTGGATTGTATTCTTGTCAAAGTAATCAAGAGCAAAAACCACCAAATATCATTATGTTTTTGGTTGATGATATGGGTTGGCAGGATACTTCTGTTCCTTTCTGGAATGATACAACAGACCTGAACCGTCGATACAAAACACCTAACATGGAGCGGCTGGCCAAACAAGGAGTGAAATTCACCCAGGCCTATGCTTGTGCAGTAAGTTCACCAACCCGGGTAAGTCTGATGACTGGAATGAATGCAGCGCACCACCGTGTTACCAACTGGACATTAAGAAGAAACCATTCTGCTGTCGACAGACATCCGGATCTGGATTTTCCAGAGTGGAATGTTAATGGTCTGGCTCAAACAGATACAGTTGAACGAACGGTATATGCTACGACTCTCCCTCAAATTCTGAATAAAAACGGCTATCAAACGATACATTGCGGTAAAGCTCATTTCGGAGCGATTTCGACTCCCGGAGCGAATCCTTTGAACCTGGGATTTGATGTAAACATCGCCGGTCATGCTGCTGGTGCTCCAGGTCATTATCACGGGACAGAAAACTATGGCAACGATGAGAACGGGAAGCCCAAATCCTCATGGTCTGTACCTGGACTAGAAAAATATCATGGGACAAACATCAACCTAACAGAAGCTCTTACTTTGGAGGCTATTCATGCAATTGATAGTGCTCGAATAGCGAAAAAACCGTTCTACCTATACTTGGCCCATTATGGTGTGCATACTCCTATTCAACCAGATCTTAAGTATTATCAAAACTATCTGGATGCAGGAATCGACACCATTGAAGCAAAATATGCTTCCATGATTGAAAGTATGGATAGCAGTCTGGGCATGTTGATGGATTATCTGGAACAAAATGACCAAAATGAAAACACCATCATTATGTTTATGTCAGACAATGGTGGATTAAGTGCCGTGGCCCGAGGTGGAAAAAAACACACCCACAACCTTCCGCTTTCCAGTGGAAAAGGCTCTGCCCACGAGGGGGGAATACGTGAACCCATGTTGGTTAAATGGCCGGGTAACACTCAAGGTAACACCCAATGCGACTACAACCTGATTATTGAAGACTTCTACCCAACTATTCTTGAAATGGCTGGAATTGATTCCTATGAAACTGTTCAAACCATCGATGGCAAAAGTTTTACTGACTTACTGAAAAACACCAGGTTGAATAAAAAAGAACGTCCCCTTTTCTGGCACTACCCCAACGACTGGGGACCAAAAGGACCAGGAATCGGAGCCAGTAGTACCATTATTGACGGTGACTGGAAACTGATTTATTATCATGCTACCCAAGACTTTGAACTATTCAACCTGAAAGATGATATTGGTGAACAAAATAATCTTCAAGATTCCAATCCTGAGAAACTCAAAGAATTGGCTGATACACTTTCCCATTATCTTAAAAGTGTTGACGCACAAATGCCCTTCATAAAAAGTTCAGACAAAAAGGTCCCCTGGCCAGATGAAGTTTATTAAAAAGCTGGTTCTTTATTCAGATATCCGATTAAAAACAACCCGCTGAGTATTACTTACAGAATAATTAGCAACATCTTTTACCTCCTGATCAAGTATTTTTCCGGAAGTAACTTCAAAGACCAAATTATCCCCATTCAATTCATAAGTGGAAGTCAGCAGAAAGCCACTTGTCTCAAAAATGCTGTAAAGCTTATCTCCAAATAAATATGAATTCAATTCAAGACCTTCACCTTCGTCGATCACATATTCTTGTTTAACGGCGTCCACTAAACGCAGTTTATAATCCTTAACCATGGGCATTCTTTCAGAGAGGTATTCTGTTTTCCAATCCCAGGTATTGAGATCGGAAGTTCCAACGACAGATAGTTGTACCTTCACACTATCTCTAAGTTTACCCTGGCTATATATCATCATCATTCCTTCCCAGATCCCTTCACACTTTTCCGGGAAGTTGTTTTGAGCATTGGATTGAGTCCCTAATCCAATGCATACTAAGATCATTACTATCGTTCTTTTCATTTGGTTAAAATTATCCTCATGCTATACCTATTTAACATCCATAAGAATGGATCAAGCCGAGAAAGTTGTGTTTATAATTCCTTCCTATTGGAATTTTATCTTTTTGAACATTGATGATATTCCCATCAATTGAATCGATTTTTGAAACAGAAACAATATAAGATTTATGCACCCGGGGAAAGAAACCAGAAGGCAATATTCCCTCCAGTTTTTTTAAAGAAAAATGCGTTACATAATGCTTATTACAGGTGAAAATTTTCACATAATCTCCCACCGATTCTATATACAAGATATCCTCAAAACGCACCTTATAGATAACCCTATCGGATTTCACAAACAGGAAATCTACCAGATAAACTGATCTAATTTGTTTGTCCTGTGATTTTACAGATTTCAATTGGGATTTTTTCTCCTCAATATCGGAGCACCACGTAGGATGCCCCCAACAGTTGTTATTATTTAACCTCATCACTGGTCACCTGTCCATCTTCCAAAGTAATTACCCTTCGGGCTTTATTTACAACACGCTGATCATGGGTCGAGAAAATGAAGGTGATATTTTCTTTGCGATTCAGTTCTTCCATAATCTCCAACAGTGTCTGGGTCGATTTGGAATCCAGATTTGCTGTAGGTTCATCAGCCAATACAAACTTTGGTTTTGACGCCAGGGCTCTTGCGACAGCCACACGTTGTTGCTGCCCACCTGAAAGTTGTGCTGGACGACTGTCTAACCGGTCACCCAATCCAACAGATTCAAGCAGTTCTTTGGTTCTGTTGTCACGCTTATCTTTAGGCCACTTTTGCAGTCCCATAATAAACTCAACATTTTCTTTTGCGGTAAGAACCGGGATCAGGTTATAGGATTGGAACACAAAGCCAATATTTCGCATTCGAAAATCGATTATCTCCGATTTACCCAAAGTTCCGATATTCGTATTGTTTACAACCACCTCACCCTTTGTAGGCTTATCCAAACCACCAATCATATTCAATAAGGTTGTCTTTCCAGAACCCGAAGGGCCAACAATTGCAGCAAATTCACCTTGTTCAAAGTTTAAATTCACTCCGTTAACGGCATGTACCTCAACAGCCGATTCGTTATATATCTTGTGCAGATCTTTTAATTCTAAAACTTTCATCTGTATATATTTTTTTGCTCTCAGAAAAACTTCAAGCTATATTATCATTACTCTATAATTACTTATTAATCGGTTCTCAAAGCTTCCGAAGGATTCAACTTCAAGGCCTTTATTGCCGGATAAATTGCAGACAGAATACCGGTAATAATTACCAGAAATGTCAGTGTAATATAAAAGGAATCTGGAATGTTTGGATACAGGATCGACGAATACCCCATCGCTTCCATAGCCTCTCCCCAGCCGGCCAGTGAAATACCGGTATGATTAAAATACAGGATCAGCAATTTCCCGATAAACATTCCTATAACACCTCCTGAAAGTGAGAGGAATACCGATTCGAGCATTATCATTTTAAACACCTTGCGACGGTTCATCCCAATAGCTGTTAGCATTCCCAGTTCTTTGGTTCGCTCAAGGACAGCCATTAACATGGTATTGATGATTCCAAAGGACAATGCTCCCAGAATAATCAACATGAAGATGCTGTAAAAGAAAGCCATCATCTCTTCCATATATGCCAGGTCGGTTTGAATCTCTTTCCAGGATAAAACTTCCAGGTCGGAATACTTTTCAATTAGGTCATCTCTCACTTCATGACAATTATCCAGATCAGCAACCCGGACCATAATCTGATGGCAGCTTTCCTGGTCAAGGCTTGCCAAATGACGCAGATGATCAGCACCAACATATGCCGTCATATTTTCATAAAGTTTATTGCTGAAGCGATAGATCCCTCCGATACGGTAAGCAACGGCAACCTGGTTGCTATCAACATCTACAAATGACATAATCACTTTTGCCCGCATCCGGTACTTTCTTGAATACTCAAGGATATAATCCTCAAATTCACCAAAATTATCTTTACCAATAACTCTTTCCAGCGTCCGCTTGAATTTCTTTTCATTTCTGAAATACTGACCATCCAATGATTGCACTTTAGAAATCACTTCTTCAGGAACTTCATGCATCCGCAATGAATCAATGGTTGCAGGAATTACTTTGTAGTTAACAAGATTTAAAGATTTAGCCAGAGCTTCTCCAATAATGATCTTGTTCTTTTTGGCAAGGTTATCCCATGAACCAGTTTCAGGTAACACATATTTGTAGACTTCAGTAACCTGCTTTTCATTTTCAGCATCAACACCCAAAAGTTGAATTCCTGAAGTTTTCCCACTCACAGTAGCCATACCGTTTATTACAACACGACTACTGACTCCTGTTATTTCAGGCTCGTTTTTTAATTGTTCTATTAATTGCTCCCCTTTGGGGATATTGTAATGAATCTCATTATTGGCTCTGAAGTTTTCATCTGTCAATTGAATATGTGCCACTTCATTATTCAGAGCATCGTAAAGGCGCTGTTCGACCATCCCATTGGAGAAGGCGATGTAAAACAATCCTCCGGCCACACCAATTATAATGGAGATCACTACAACCAGGCTTCGGGTCTTATTACGCCAAACGTTTTTCCATGATGTTTTCCAAATCATAAGGCTATATTTTTAAGCACGTAAGGCTTGAATTTCTTTTAAACGAAAAATCTTTCTAACCGGATAAATAATGGCCACTATTACGATAAGTAATACCACCATCGACTGCGTGAAGTAGTAGTCATCGAACCACATAAACTTCATAACTGGATCAAACCCATATTCTTCGTACATCTTTGCCGTTTCACCAGTCAAGTGCACCGGGTTATAAAAGCCGTAGATGATAATCGGTATACTACCCACTACGCCGGAAAGGATTCCCAATAATCCAACAAATATCATTTCAATAGCCATGATAAAAGCCAGTTTGGTCCTTTGCATTCCAATGGAAATTAACACCCCAAATTCTCGCTTTCGTTCAGCAGTCATCATCAATACAGTTCCGAAAACACCAAATGCAATGATCAGATAAAGAATCACTAGCATGATTATACCACCCTGATTATCGGCGTCCAATTGCTTAATCAACATCTCGTTCATTTCACGCCAATCTTTTGCTGTATAGGGAGTCCCCTCAAATTTATCAATCAAAGCTTCTTTGGTCCGGGCAACAGCTTTGTCACTATTATCTTTCAGATCGATCACCACCGAAGTCATCAACTGTTCAGCAGAAGCAAAATCCTGACAAGTATTCACATCCATAAACACCGCCATATTCTCAATTTGTGGATTTGGAATTCGAATAAGGCCTTTAATTGGAAACTTACCATTCGCACTCACACCATGATAACCCTGTCCTATCAACACCAAAGTATCACCGACATCGACCTTCAGATATTTAGCCAATTTATCACCCAACAAGACACCATCATCATTTGAATTGATATATCTTCCGGGATAAGCTGCATACTTTTTCAATACAGGTAGCAACTTTTCAAATTCCTTATCATCAATATCCAGATCCAATTGAAGACTCGCGTTGTTGGCATAAGATTCACCTTCGAGACTACGTATGGTTTCCAATAGCTCATCGGAGAGATTTTCCTTTTCAAGTTTAGTAATTACCGGTTTTGTCAGTCGAATAAACACCAGTTTTTCATCCAGCTTACTAATCTTTTTTTCCTGTTCAGGATCAACACCCAAAATCATTACTCCCTTGGTTTGGATTTCGTTGGATGCCAAAGCACCGGTTTCGAGATGAGGAATGATTCCTCTTACATTATCTACAGCCAGGATCTGCTCTTCCATTTCAGCAGTGAGGAAAAACCCATTATCCAGCATACGGTCATCCCAAAAATCCTCATGCTGCACCTGAATATAACCGGTGTAGGATTCAATAATACTTTTGTATAGATGGCTGTACGTACCCAACTGCATGGAGCGCATAATCAAGGCAAAGATCACGGCAAAGAAGACCGATGCCGTTGTGATCAGCGTTCTGCGTTTATTACGCCACAAATTACGCCATGCCATTTTTATATTTGTCTTCATTTTCTTTCGAATTTATCTTTCAAATCAGAATTACTTGATACGTTTCATGTTTTGAATGGAAAAGAATCCCTCATCAATATTCTGATCAAAAACCATATTCTTAAAAATCAGGATGGTTTTATTACCTGGTTCTTCTTCAGGGATAATCTCATATTTTTCAGGTATAATGCGATCCCCCATTTGCATCAGGTTATAAGCATTTTCGGTATGAATCAAATACCCTTCCTCATCATAATACTCCGATTTCCAGTTATTATGTCCCTCTGTGGTAATCCATGATACAATCTTACCCCAAGCAACCGGAGCATCTTCCTTGGCTATCAATTCAATCTTATAACACTCTTGATTACGAACCAATTCCTTTCTCAGAAGCTTGTGTTCATAATCTCTTACAATTGAAGACTGACGAACCAAATCATCATTGGAGAAATCAGATCCCATCCAACTTTGCATCATCATTGAAGGAGGAATTTTCACCATACGTTCGATGGAAGGAACCCAGTTCCACATTTCCTTTTTTCTTTTCAGGAACACCTGGCCTTTTTCTTTTGCCGGAGCAGTAATCAGAATCAAAGAATACTGATCGGATTTAGACCAGGTTTTCATACTGATGGTTCGTGTCCACGAAGACCGGACAATCTGCATGGTCATTTCTCCTTTACTGCTCAATCCACGCATTTTATCATCAGCCTTTTTCACAATTTCAACTGCAGTGAGTTCCTGGGCGTTTAACAGAGCAGGAACAAATAAGGCGATAACTGCAATTAAACTCACTAACTTTTTCATTTTGTTTTGCTTTTTGAATACAGAGATTGAGTCCATTCTCAATCGGTCTACTCATGGTTTTTATTTGTTTGGTTTTGAATATCTTTCAATGATAGCATCCAATAAAGGCTCAAGTGGGAGTTGTCCCGGAGCTGTCACGGTCATAAGACTAGCCCCTTCAATTGTAGCTTTGAATAACAACAACTCCTTCTCTGGCTCCTCAAAATTCTGTCTTTTGAAGAAATCCAACAGGTTCACTTGCATCCGCTCTGTAATTTCCTCAAATGTATCAATTGTATGTGTAAACACATTGGGTTGCAGCAGTAAGGCGTAAAAAAGTCTCCAGAACGGCCTTCTGTCCTGCAACATGGAAAATAGTTCAATCAGGAAATATTTAAATTCTTCTTCAGTAAGCAGGCCGTCTTTGTTTCTATCAAATGGTTCATTAATGGTTTTAGTGCCATGAATAATTATCTGCTGGAGTAAGTCATCCTTGCTTTCAAAATAATTGTAAATAAGACCTTTTGATATTCCGGCAATCTTAGCTATTTTACTAATAGATGTGGAATGAAATCCTTCATTGGCAAAAAGCTCCAATGCCGAATTCATGATGTGCATTTTACGCTCTTCCCTGATTTTCCCGAATTGCTCTTCTGTTCTTGGTGACATTTTTCAATATTTGTTTTGACTGACCGTTCGGTCAAAGGTAAAGCAATTGAAATACCAAAAGCAAGAAAAGTTAAAAATATATTTTCTATTACCACAAAAAAACTTGGCAAATCATTGAAATCAGACATCCAAAATTAGCAATCAATTAATTGTTCATATCTTCGCTTTCAGGAAAATCAAGAATTTATTTGATTCAAATGAACTTGATTACAAGAATAGTGTTTGGTTATACCATATATTAAGATTCTAATAATTAATTAGTCTTTGAATGTCGAAAGAATTTGTAATACTTGTAGATCAGGACAATCATGAGATTGGTCTAATGGAGAAAATGGAAGCTCACGAAAAAGGTTTACTCCACAGGGCTTTCTCTGCATTCGTTTTTAATGAAAAAAATGAATTAATCCTTCAGCAACGCGCTTTATCCAAATACCACTCACCGGGTCTGTGGACCAATACCTGTTGCTCTCACCCCCGACAGGGCGAAACTGCGATTGAAGCTGGAACAAGAAGACTTATTGAAGAAATGGGCTTTTCGTGTGATCTGGATGAGGTGCTGACATTTATTTACAAATCAGATGAAGTTGGACAGGGCTTGATTGAACACGAACTGGATCATGTATTAATTGGAAAATATTCAGGAGAGATACATCCGGTTACAGAAGAAGTTCATGCATATAAATGCATGAAGCTCGAGGAGATTGAAAAAGATATGCAGCTCTATCCAGAAAATTATACCGTATGGTTCCGGATTATTTTTAATCGGTTTATGGAGTATGTTGCGGAAAGTCGGTTTATAAAAAACTGAAATTATCATCCCTCTATAACAAGTTACTCGTAGTTTCTAAAGGTCGGAACAGAGATTAATTATCACTCATCCAGTCCACAAATAATAAAATTAATAAACCCCGAAACTGCATACAATTTCGGGGTTCAGGAATTATGATTCCTATAGGATCACAATAATCAATCACTATCTCGCTCCACTACGAGAGTATGGCGCTAAGTCCTGAGAAGCAAATTCACCTTTGAGAAACTTATAATAACCAGCAACAGCGATCATTGCAGCATTATCGGTACTATATGATAATTTAGGAACATGGATGGTCCATCCCAGCTCATCACGCGCATCCTCCATTGCTTTTCGCAATCCTGAGTTTGCCGAAACACCGCCTGCTATAGCAACTTCCCTAATACCTGTCTGCTTCACAGCTTTCTTTAGTTTCTTCATTAAAATTTCAACGATAGTCGCCTGAATGGAAGCACATAAATCCTCCTTATGTTTTTCAATAAAATCATCATCTTCCTTCAAACGATCACGAAGAAAATAAAGGAAAGAAGTTTTTAATCCACTGAAACTGAAATCCAAATCAGGAATATTTGGTTTTGGAAACTCAAAAGCTTTTGGATTACCAATTTTAGCTAATTTATCAATCAAAGGGCCACCGGGGTATGGCAAACTCATAATTTTGGCTGCTTTATCAAAAGCTTCACCGGCAGCATCATCAATCGTAGCTCCAATCACTTCCATATCAAAATGATCACGCATCACAACAATCTGAGTATGACCTCCACTTACGGTCAGGCACAGGAAAGGAAACTCAGGCAATCGCTTTTCCACACCCGGTTCTTTGATAAAATGTGCCAAAACATGAGCTTCCATATGATCAATTTCAACCATTGGAATATCCATCGCCAATGAAAAAGACTTTGTAAATGAAGTCCCTACAAGTAAAGAACCTAAAAGTCCGGGACCACGTGTAAATGCCACTGCAGCGAGGTCTTTTTTACTTATATTTGCATTACGCAGCGCATTATCAATAACGGGTATAATGTTTTGCTGATGGGCCCTGGAAGCCAGCTCGGGAACAACTCCCCCATACTTCATATGAACATCCTGATTCGCAATTACGTTCGAAAGGATTTCATTACCATGGATAACGGCTGCCGAGGTGTCATCACATGAAGACTCAATACCTAAAATATATGCGCTCATAAAATCGTTTAGTTTTAATTTCAAGCAGCAAAATTATTAAAAAAAGAATAATTAAAATATTACGAATTGCAGGACTTATTCTCCTGATACTTCCTTTGGTTGCTTATACGCTGCTACGCACACCTGCCGTACAAACTATTTTAACCCGTGAAATTGCTGCTTATCTATCTAAAGAATTAAATACTGACATCAAAATTGGTGGGGTAAACATTGTCTGGGTTAAGGATTTAGCCCTTGAAAACCTGGAAGTAAAAGATCGATATAACAAATCGATTCTTTCTGCAAAAGAGCTCCGTCTGGATTTACGAAAATTGAGCCGAACAAAACGACAAATTCATATTAATCGCATCCAGTTTGATGAAGCTGAGGTGAATTTGATCAAACAAAAACAGGATAGTCTTTTCAATTATCAGTTTCTGATTAACTACTTCAACGGTGACCAAAGAGACTCTATTGATAAGGCTAAATGGTATTTCAGAATTAATTCAATTAAATTGAATAACTCAAAATTTGCATATCAAAACCAATTAAAAGACACGATCAGTAAAGGAATATCATACAACAACATACAATTGGATAGTCTGAACTTATATGCAAGAAATCTATTACTCGAAAACGATACCATTTCAGCCGATATAAAGGATATTTCATGTATTGAAAGGAGTGGTTTTAAATTAAAATCATTTAAAACCCGTGCAAAAGTATCATCAACTGGTGTACTTGCCAGCAATTTACAGGTTCAAACAGATCACTCATTAGGTATCGTAAATCTGAAACTCCACTATGACGAATATAAAGATTACCTTGATTTTATAAATAAAGTACGCATTGATGCACAGATCAAACCTTCTGATATCTTCATGGAAGATATTGCCTTCTTTGCTCCTGCAATGTTTGGAATGAAAAACAAACTTCGTCTATCAGGTGTGGTAGATGGTACGGTTAAGAACATTACTGTTAACGATTTGATCTTCTCTTTTGGAGCGTCTTCAAAGTTTTACGGAGACATTACCATGAAAGGATTACCCGATATTAAGAACACCTTCACGAATCTGACTATTTATGAACTTAGCTCAACACAATCTGATCTGAAGGATTTCAAATTACCAAAAGGTAAAACTATTATGTTTCCTGAAAAATTGGAAAAGATCGGAACCATTCAGTTACAAGGTTCTTTTGAAGGATTATACACCAACTTTCTTTCTGACGCCAGCTGCTATACTGACATTGGTCAACTCTCTACCTACATGGCTTTAAAAAAGAACCTGGACACCGAAATCATTGAATACAAAGGAACTGTAAAAGCCCTGGACTTTGAACTGGGCACCATGTTGAATATGCCGGAATACTTTGGAAAGATGAATTTGACCACCGAAATAAACGGGCAAGGAATATCATTTGAAACCATTAAAGCCAACCTCAATGGAACTATCGACTCTCTGGATTTCGTAGGAAACTTATACAATAGCATTGTCATTAAAGGAGACCTTTTCAGAGAACAGTTTCGGGGACTGTTAGAAGTCAATGATGAATTCATTAACCTTGATTTTTATGGTTTGGTCGACTTCAAACAAAAGCCCTATCGCTTTGATTTCACATCAAACATCAACGATGCGAAGTTGGGGCTATTAAACCTATCAAACAGAGACATCGAAGCTAATTTATCCACACAGATTCAAACTCGCTTATTTGGTAGTCATATTGATGAATTAACAGGTAATCTTAACATCAACAACACTGTATATTCCGAACACGAAAAAGAATACAGGCTGGATCAAATAAAACTATCTATCGAAACCAACAATGACAGTATCAGCTCTGTCGTACTGGAATCAGATATCGTTGATGCTTCAATGTATGGAGTAATTAAACCCTCTGAATTAATCCCCAATATTACCAATTACTTCTTCAAACACCTTCCTGCTTTAGGTATTAATCACGACACCACCTATTTAAAACAAGATATTTTATTGCGTGGAACAATAAAGAAATTAAGTCCGGTTACTAAATTGTTCGCTCCTGATCTGAGAGTAGCCAGAAACACACGCTTTGAAGGATCTTTTAATTCTCAAAATGCATCTGTAGATTTTAATATATCAGGACGATATCTTGATTACAAAAACCTGAGGTTTAAAGATTGGCATACAAACTTAACCGGAGAGTCCAATAAAATTAATATTCTCACTGGATGCGATAGTATTTTCATTAAAAACATCTACAAAAATGACTCCTTGCTAATGGGCTTGGAAGACTTTGATGTTTATGGTAGTATTGATAGAGACACTGTTAATTTTAGTGTGCATTGGGATTTATTAAATAGCCCAGGTAAAAACATGAGTCTGATTGGTGGAAAGATTGATTTAAACCAATATCCGAAAGTTAACTTTCAACTTGACACGTCTAACATCTATCATCGCGATTCTTTATGGAATATATCGCAGAATAATATGATAAAAGTTGATTCAAATAATTTCTCATTTCATGACTTCAGGGTTTGGGGTGCCGGACAAGCATTTCTAATCGATGGAAGCATTTCTGATAATCCATCCGACAGCCTGACTCTCCAATTTAAAAATCTGAATATTTCCTCTTTGGATATGTTATCAGGAAATGAATCGGTTGATTTAAATGCCAACCTGAGTGGTTCGATTGCAATCGTCGATTTATATAACCACCCCAATTTCATATCCGATCTTCAACTCAATCAACTCTATTTCAATGACGTGAAATTTGGCGATGCATATATCAATACGTCATGGGATGAAATGTTAAGATCACTGAACATTCAATCGAAAGTAATCTATACCGGAAATGTTGGGCAACGTGAAATCCTTGATATACAAGGGTGGTACTACCCAATGCAAAAAGACAACAACATCCATCTGGAAGCAAATGCAAATAAAATTGACATCCGAATACTCCAACCTTTCTTTGATAATCTGGTTAGCGATTTAAATGGGAAAGGTACAGGTAAACTATATTTGGATGGAAGCTTTTCAAAACCACTACTAACAGGTTCTGTTAACCTGATGCGATCTGGAGCACGGGTTGACTACCTGAACACCTATTACACCTTTACCAATCCCGTAAAATTCGAAAAAGATTTTATCTGGTTTGATAATATGACGGTCAATGATAGCCTCGGTAACACCGCTATTTGTAATGGTAAGATTTATCATCAACATTTTAAAGATTTCGAGTTTGATATTAGTATTACACCGGAGAATTTTAGTTCACTAAATACTTCTATGGCCCAAAATGACATGTTTTACGGACAGGCATTTGCATCAGGTTTGGTGACAATTAAGGGGCCTATGGAAGAAATCATCATGGACGCAAACGTTAATAGTGAAAAAGACACAGAGGTTTTTATTCCCGTTAGTTATGCTGCCGATGTTTCTGAAAATGACTTCATCACTTTTATTGAAAAGAAAGATACCACCCAGATGGAAGAGGACGATTATGAATTAGAAACCTCCTCAAGTAGTTTTGGTATCAATATGCAGATAGGAGTAAATCAACTAGCCGATGTCGAAATCATTCTTCCCTATCAAATGGGAAGGATTAATGGTAATGGAGATGGAGACATGCAACTCAATATGAGTCCGGAGGGAGAATTTACTATGCTGGGTGATTATAATATTAGCAAAGGATCCTTCTTGTTCAAAATCCCCAATATCCTTAGTAGAAATTTCAAAATTCAGGATGGAGGGACCATTAGTTGGAGTGGAGATCCTTTTGATGCAGTCCTTGATATTAAAGCCGTTTATCCTGTAAGAGCTTCCTTAGACGCTATTTTATCAGAAAGTCCTGGAGCAGAAACCGATATAAGCTCAACATCTCGAAGGGTAGATGTAAACTGCATCATTGCCTTGAAAAACAATCTGCTAAATCCAGATATTCGATTTATGTTTGACCTACCCAATGCCGATCCTGAAATAAAAGACCAATTGTTTCAGGCATTTGACACAACCAATATAGCAGAAGTAAATATGCAATTTGTATCACTGTTGGTTCAAAGCAGTTTTGTCTCTGCAAATAGTGGACTTAACACTCCAAATGTTGGTAACACTTCAATGGAGATGTTATCCAATCAAATTAGTGGATGGATATCAGCAATTAGTGATGATTTTGATGTAGCTCTCAACTACCGACAAGGTGATGACATCTCAAGTGATGAATTGGAGGTCGCCCTATCTACACAGTTGTTTAACGACCGGGTTACTATCGATGGAAACTTTGGTGTTCAGCAAGGTACACAAGCCAATCAGAATACATCAAACATTATTGGGGATGTTAACATTGAATACCGCGTAACACCGGATGGCCAGTTTAGATTAAGGGTATTCAACAGAACCAACGACATTGATCTGATCGACTATGAAGCACCTTACACACAAGGTGTAGGTATCTTCTACCGAAAGGAGTTCGATCACTTTAGTGACCTATTTAAAAGAAAAAAGAAAAAGGAAATATCGCAAAAACCGGATTCCACACCCCTCCTCCCTTCGGCAATTTCGGGAGACAGCACTCTTCGGGATAGCATTGGTTATTAACAATCTATTTATTTCGCGGGTCTTCATTAACCGGCATCTTTGCCATCTTTTCGACGGTAATGCTTGCATATCCAAATTCTTCGGTAATAGTTCCAAGCAGCAGATAAACACCCATCCCCCTGAATGGATACTGCTCGAGTGTTTTAGGAAAATGAACAGAATCGAAGAATTCACCGCTAACATCCACAAAAGTTCCGAAGTTCATAACTTCCTTTTTTACCGTTCGTACGAATTTGCGGGTAACCAAGGTTCCGAGCATGCGCACCTTTCGTCCTACATTAGTCATCATATCTTTAGCCAATACTTCTCCCCTGAATTCACTTTTAAGCATATCAAACCAAGTTACTGAAACCGGAAAGCCAAGCAATTCAATTTCATCATAAGCATCTTCAAGTTTTGACTGGATCAGTTCAGGTAACTTATAATTCTTCAGAGGCATTGCAAACAAGGCTGCCCTGGGTGGTTGTTTCTTAGCGTGCCCCAGCATCATATGAGCATCCCACATCAAACGGGCTTTAGGTAAACCGGTAAAGCGAAAAGCATTCATGCGTACAAGAATCAGCAATTGTTCCAAACCGATTGGGATGCGTTCGACAAAATCCTCCAATGTCAAATAAGCACCATTTTCCGCCCGCTCTTGGGGTATCAACTTACCGATCCTTGATTCCAGATTCGCTATGTGGATAAAGCCTGGATAAATATCTTTTCCCCTGAGGCAGGTTTTGTATTCACTATTATTAAGGCATGGTAACTGTATTTGACCTCCCTGCCTGCGTGCCTCATTAAAGTATACCCAGGTATGGTAAAATCCTCCGAAGTTATTAATAACAGCTACCTGAAACTCGAGAGGATAATGTGATTTTAAATACAAACTTTGAAAACTTTCCACAGCATAACTGGCCGAATGAGCTTTTGAAAAGGAGTAACCTGCAAAGCTTTCAATTTGTCGCCAAACTTCTTTAATTATTTCTTCCGAAAAACCCTTATCTCGGCAATTACTGAAGAACTTATCCACAATACGTTCAAACTCCTTTCGTGATCGGTATTTCCCACTCATAGCGCGACGAAGGACATCGGCATCGGCAAGATCCAGATCAGCAAAATGATGACATATTTTGAGAACATCTTCCTGATATACCATCACACCATAGGTTTCCTGTAACTGTTCTTTCATAACCGGATGAATGTATTTAAAGCTATCCGGTTTATGAAAGCGTTGAATATATTCCTTCATCATTCCCGAGCGAGCTACACCAGGGCGAATAATCGAACTGGCTGCAACTAATGTTAGATAATCTTCACAATGAAGTTTCTTCAACAAACCACGCATAGCTGGACTTTCAACGTAAAAGCAGCCATTCGTTTCCCCGGTTCGAAGCTGAAGCCTAACTTGTTTGTCCTGCTTAAATCGTTTCACATCATGAACGTCAACTGTGATGTTTCGATTCTCTTTAACAATGTCGGCAGCCTCCTTGATATGCCCGATTCCACGCTGACTTAAGATATCCAACTTCTCAAAGCCAATATCCTCAGCTACGTACATATCCCACTGTGTGGTAGGGAATCCTTTTGGAGGCATATCCAAGGCAGTATAAGCTGTAATTGGTTCTTCCGAAACCAATATTCCTCCGGCATGAATACTTCGCATGTTTGGAAAATCAACCATTTGGTTTCCGATTTGCTGAATCTTTCGTGTAATCTCATTATTATTATCCGGATGATTGGGGTGATCAACCAGGCGGTCGATTTCAAATTTTGGTAAGCCATGAACTTTTCCCAATTCACGCAAAATAGATTTACCTTTAAATGTGGTAATGGTCCCAAGCAAGGCGGTATGCTTTCTACCATATCGTTTGAAGATATAATCGGTCACCTGATCGCGTTCCTTCCACGAATAATCAATATCAAAATCAGGAGGACTGGTTCGCTTAGGGTTCAGGAAACGTTCGAAATACAAATTGAGTTCGATGGGATCCACATCAGTAATTCGTAAACAATAGGCTACAATAGAATTAGCCCCGCTCCCTCTTCCAACATGGTAAAATCCCCGCGACATACTGTAGCGGATAATATCCCAGGTAATCAGAAAGTAGGCTGAAAAGCCAAGCTGATCGATCACCTCCAATTCATGCTCCAGGCGTTGTCGTGCTACATTATTATTGGTCGCATACCGGTAGTTGAAACCATCATTAGCGAGTTTATTCAGCAAAACCCGGTCATCAAACTTATTGCCTGTAAAGTTTTTTTTATTTTTTAATGATCGATAGTCAAACTCAATACTGCATTGATCCAATACTTTCTCAGTGTTTCTGATAATCTGAGGATAATCTTCATAGTACTTCAACAAGCGATCAACAGGGAGTATGATTTCACTTTTAGCACCACATTGATCAGGTCTTAGTTTTGTTATCAGGGAATTGTGATCGATGGCTCGTAGATTTTGATGCAGTTCATATTCTGAAGTATTAGCAAAGCTAACAGGTTGCCAGATTAATAATTTTTCCTGATTGTGCCTGAATTCTGAAGCAAATAACTTCCTAACCTCTAAAGGCTTTACACCTATGTATTCATTTTCTTTTAGTTCTGTCTGTGATTTTGCTCCAAAAGGATACACCAGTAATGCATTATTGAAGACCGGAGCTTGTTCGGGAAGCTTTTCTTTGTTAAGATTATGGTGTGTGAGAAATTCGTTTAATTCCTTGAATCCTTCATTATTGTAGGCAATCCCAGTGTAAAGCTGTTGTTCTTTAATTCTGAATTCGATTCCGGCTATTGGCTTAATTCCGGCTTTAACCGCCAGTTTTACATAATCAATAATAGCCGTACTGTTATTGATATCCGTCAAAGCCATTGCATGAACTCCTGCTTTTTTTGCAAGTTCAACCACACGCTCCGGCGACAGCGTACCATAACGCATGCTGTAATATGAATGTGTATTCAGATACATTTCCCCTTACCCCCTCTTGATTTATTTTATGATTATATTATAATCATTTTTCAGACTATAAATTAATCATATATTATTATAAACACAAATTCACCTATTCATTTCTAAGCACTAATTTGTTGTATTTACATAAAGGAATAATTAAACCTTGACCTACCGGAAGCATTAAATTGCTTAGAAATATTATCAGGATTATCTTAATATTCAGCCAGAATCACTTGTCTGATTTATTAATCTCCTGAGAGGAGTTGATTATCAGGTGAAATTGATAAATTTGCCAAAAATTCTGATGCAAATTTTATCATGAGAAAGCTTATTCTCACAACAATCTGCATATTAATGAATTGTTAAGTAATATACTTATGAGAGAGTCTTCAGTTCGACATATAAAATACATATTAAGTGTTTATGGATTCGGATTACTGTTTTTCACCTTGTTTCGTTTCATTTTGTTTTTAACACAAACACAACAACTTGAGAACATACCACAAGGAGAAGCATTAACAACTATATTACAGGCATTTTGGATGGGATTTCGGTTCGACACTGTTATTTCCGGTTATTTGCTCGCTCTTCCATTCTTGCTGCTCTGCTTTTTCGACTCTTTCAATCTGAAACAAAAATGGCCCTATTTGTTGGTGCACTATTTTATATTGATAACCTATTCTTTAGCCTTTTTAATCTGTGCAGGAGATATCCCATATTTTAATCAATTCTTCAATCGAACAAATATTGCATCCTTTCAATGGAATGAATCTCCGGATTTTGTGTTCAAAATGATTTTCCAGGAATTTAGATACTGGTGGATATTGATCCCCCTGATTTTTGTTGTTTTCATTTTTGGAAACAGGATAACTAAAATTTTACATCGCATTTATTATTCCCGAAACAAGGCTGTAGGCCGTAGATTAAATAATTTCGCCATAGTTTTAAAAAGAATTGCTCTATCCATACTCTTTGCAGGTTTGATTTTTGTTGCTATCCGGGGAAGAGTAGCAGGAAAATCTCCGATCCGTGTAGGAACAGCTTACTTTTCCAATTATGCATTCCCCAATCAGCTGGGACTAAATCCTGTTTTCACTTTAATGAAAAGTTATTTGAATTCTAAAAAAGATGAAAACAAAGGAGTGAAATTGATGGATGATCAACTGGCTATTCAGAATGTTCAGAACTTCCTGAATATTGATGACGCAAAAGAATTTAACTCTCCCCTAGCCAGAACGATTTCCCCTGATAGCAGCCTTTCTCAAAAACGCAATGTGGTTTTGGTGTTAATGGAAAGCATGAGTGCCTGTAAAATAGGAATATTTGGCAACCCTGATTCACTTACACCCAATCTGGATAGCCTGGCGAATCATGGTTATTGTTTTAATGAGATATACACCTCAGGTATACACACCTTTAATGGCGTCTATTCAACACTATTTGCCTACCCATCTTTATTTAGGCAACATCCTCTAAAAGGAGTCAACATTCCTAAATATGACGGTATGGCATCCAGCTTAAAACAACTGGGCTATAACACCGCTTATTTCACCACCCATGATGATCAATTTGATAATATTGGAGGCTTCTTAAAAGCCAACGATTTTGATCAGGTCATCTCTCAAAAAGATTACCCATCAGATAAGGTATTAAGCACCCTAGGCGTTCCGGATGATTACCTGTTTGAGTTTGCAATGCCTGTACTCAATAAGATGAGTCAGCAAGGTCCTTTCTTGTCCGTTTTCATGACGGCCAGTGATCATGGACCTTACACACTTCCTGAATACTATCAGGCTAGCGATAAGGATATTAAAAAGCAAATTGTTGAGTATGCCGATTGGTCGATTGGTCGATTTATGAAAGAAGCCCGAAAACAAACTTGGTTTGATAATACTTTATTTGTGTTTGTAGCTGATCATGGCGCAGCGATAAACACCGTTTATGATATGCCGATTAATTACCATCATACACCACTGATTTTTTATAATCCAAATATTATTAATGAACCTGAATCATTTGATAATTTTGGTGGGCAGATTGATGTATTTCCAACAATTATGGGAATGCTGAAATTACCTTATATAAATAATAGCTTTGGAATCGATTTATTAGAAGAACAAAGACCTTGTATGTATTTCACGGCAGATGATAAATACGGTGTTATTGATCAGGAATTTTTCCTGGTTGTAAGAAATAATAAAGTTGAATCGCTTTATAAATATAAGACAAAGGATACTCGTAACTATATTTCTGAATTTGGATCACATGCAGATCGTTTAAAAAACTATGCAGCCTCAAATTTCCAGATGGCTCAGTGGATGATCCGGAATAACAAAGTGAAAAATCGTCGAAATGATATCTAAGACACTTTTTATACTTAACCCTATCTCAGGGACCCTATTCACCAAAGCCCTGAAAAAAATCATGATAAACCACACGCAGGGAGCTAAGTTAATTGACGTTGCATATACAGAATATGGGGGGCATGCTGCCAAGATAATAGAGGAACACTTTGATGAATATGATGGTTTTGTTGCTGTGGGAGGAGACGGTACGGTAAATGAAGTAGCCTCAGCTCTGATCAATACTAATAAATATTTCGCTGTTTACCCAACAGGTTCAGGTAATGGTTTTGCCCGCGAACTGGGCTTCAAACCAAGGATTAAATCACTGGTAAAAACAATAGAATCAGGACAGACTCGGAGTATTGATACAATTAATATCAATGGTAAAACTTGTATTAATATGGCCGGTATTGGTTTTGATGCCTATGTGGCTCACCTTTTCAGTAAAGCTAAACGACGTGGTTTGCTTAGTTATGCCGCAATCTCAATTGGAGCACTTTTCACCTATAAACCCCAAAAGATCAAGATTCAGATTAATAATAAGATTATAGAAGAACAAATCTTCATGTTGAGCATCGCCAATACACGCCAGTTTGGGAATAATGCGCTGATTGCTCCACAAGCTGACCATTCGGATGGTTTGATTGATCTGGTTATTGCGAAACCTTTCCCCAAAATACTTCTGATTCCCTTTGGGATTCGCATGTTTATGGGGACTCTGAAAACCTCAAAATATATCAGCTTTGTTAAAGCCTCTGAAGCTATCATCGAGCTAAAAGGAAGCACTCAGGGACATATTGATGGTGAAGCGGTTTCCTTCACCAATCCAATACAAATAACTCTAACTCCATCTAATTTGAATGTAGTAAGTAAATAAGTTACTTCATTCCCACAGCCCGAAGTACAGCCCGGGAACCGAAGCGCTTACGAATTTTATCCATGGCTTGATAAAGGCTGATCATCTCGGGGGTATCTTCAAACATGTTTAACTGCTGCACGCCACCAACCAGGTGACTGAATTTCACACCAATCAAACGAATTAACATGCGGCGAGTGTATAACTTCTCAAACAATTCTTTGGTTACATTAATCAACACATGATCGAATGAAGTGTAAGTAATCTGCTTTTGCAAGGTGTGTGTATCAAAATTTGAATACCTGATTTTTACGGTCACACAACCAGTTAGCTTTTCCTTCTTACGCAAATCAAAAGTCAATTTTTCCACCATGCGAATCAGAATTTCATTCATCCGAACAACATCAATAGAGTCTTTATCAAATGTGGTTTCATGACTCATTGATTTGCGCTCAGAATAAGAAATTACCGGAGTATGATCAATTCCATGTGCCCGTTTCCATATTACGATTCCGTTTTTGCCCATCACCTGTTGCATCATCTCAGGCGGAATCTGTGCCAGAGTTTGGATGGTGCTAATCCCCATCGAACGTAAAGTTTGAAAAACCTTAGGCCCAACCATGGGTATTTTCCGAATGGAGAGCGGATTAAGAAATGGCTGCACCATTGGCCGTTTAACCTCAAGCTCACCATTGGGTTTAGCTTCTCCAGTGGCAATTTTCGAAACGGTTTTATTGATTGATAAACCGTAGGATATTGGTAAACCCGTTTCCTTCATGATTGCTTGTCTCAACTCATGCGACCATTTCTGGCAACCAAAAAATCGATCCATACCCGTAATATCCAGGTAGTGTTCATCGATGGAAGCTTTTTCGAATGATGGAGCTCTATCGGCTATAACATCTGTCACCAGGCGTGAATACTTTGTATACATCTCCATGTCTCCGCGTATAATAATAGCGTCACCGCATAAATTTCGAGCCATTTTCATCGGCATAGCTGAGCTTACCCCAAATCGCCTGGCCTCATAGCTACAACTAGCAACAACTCCCCTATCCGACATCCCGCCGATAATTACCGGCTTCCCAACCAGCACTGAATTTTTTAAGCGCTCCACCGATACAAAAAATGTATCCAGATCCAGATGAACTACTGTCCGATTATCCATATCCTCACGTATCATTTCTACCCTCTCCCTTGTGTTTCAACATTTTTTTAACCAAAATTTTGTTTCTACGACTTTTTGTGTTAATTTTGGTTATTATATGATCATTATTGCGACTATAAATTAATCATTTTTTAATTAGAAAGCAAGGAGAGGACATGCACTTCAGTTCAAACATAAAACTACTACGCAAGCGCAGAGGGCGAACTCAGGATGAGGTGGCCTTTACTCTGCAAATGAAGCGCTCAACCTTAAGCGGCTATGAAAACGAAGTGGCCCAACCTGGAATTCAAGCTTTGATGGCTTTTTCGGAATTTTATAATGTGGCAATCGACACTTTGGTTAAGGTAAATCTTTCAGAGCTATCTGAACGGGAACTATCACAACTAGAACGTGGATATGATGTATACATCCGCGGAAGCAAGCTTCGGGTATTGGCAACTACTGTAAATGATGACAATGAAGAAAACATCGAACTGGTTCACGAAAAGGCAAAGGCAGGCTATCGCAGTGGTTTTGCTGATCCTGAATACATCAAAATTTTACCCACATTCCAGCTTCCGTTCTTATCAAAGCAGAAAAAGTACCGTACATTCCAGATTAGTGGAGATTCCATGATACCTATTCCTGATAAATCATTTGTGACAGGAGAATACGTTCAGGATTGGAGTCTGATTAAAAGCAAGCAGGCTTATATTATCCTGACTCTGGATGATGGCGTTGTGTTTAAGATTATTGAAAACCGAATAGAAACTGATAACACCCTCAAATTACACTCTCTAAATCCATTATACGACTCTTTTGAATTACACGTGAGTGAAATTAAAGAAATGTGGAAGTTTGTAAACTTTATCAGTTCAAAGATGCCTGAACCCAATGAAGAAAAAGAAGCCTTGGTTGATACGGTAAGGGAATTGAGGAACGATATTAAGTCGATTCAAACGAAATTGAATCTGTAAAAGAAATGAGGTATGGTGTAATCTAATACATCATACCTCATATTTTAATAAGTATTATTTAATCATTCCGATTTCTTCAAGATTGTGCTTGATGATTTCGAAAGTACGCTCGATATCGTTATCTAAACCTACAGAATAACGAACAAGGCCTTCAGACATACCCATCGCTTTTTGCTCTTCTTCAGGAACCTCCGAAGAAGTAGATTTACCTGAATTACTGAATAAGGTCTTGAAGTATCCAAGGCTTACTGCTAGGTAACCAACACCAGCATCTTGCATTTTCGACATGAATTTACTAGCAGTTGTAGCATCACCTAAATCGATAGATACCATACCACCAAATCCATAACCATCGTTCATCATCGACTTCATCAATTCGTGTCCTGGATGATTTTCCAAACCTGCATATACAGCTTTCAAACCAATTTCCTGGAATTTCTTAGCCAAAAACATCGCATTGTGACTGTGCTGTTTCATACGAATATGAAGAGTGAACAGGTTCTTATGAATGCTTGACGCACGAAGAGGATCCAATACAGGACCTAAAAGCATAGCAGTACCATCATTCACATCGATCATAGAGTTGATAAACTCTTCGCTTGCACAAACAGCACCAGCAGTGGTATCATTCTTACCATTGATAAATTTAGTCATACTGTAAACAACCACATCAGCACCATGCTTCACAGGAGAAACAATCATTGGAGTAAATGTGTTATCAACTACCAATTTAGCTTCACCCTCATGAGCAATCTTTGATAATGATGGAAGATCCGAGATCTGCATCATTGGATTGGTCATTGTTTCAGTATATACCATCTTGGTGTTAGGCTTCATTGCAGCTTTCACAGCATCAAGATCAGTGATATCAAGGAATGTTACCTCAATATTATATTTTGGTAACCAGTTTTTCATGAAAGCGTAAGTACCACCATAAGTCGTACGGCTACTGATGATATGATCACCACTTTTACAGATTTGAAGGATAGTAGAAGTAATAGCTCCCATACCAGAACCTGTTACCCATGCCAACTCAGTACCTTCCATAGCTGCAAGAGCTTTACAGAAGCTTAAGTTCGTAGGATTCCAGTGACGACTGTAAAGGAAACCACCGCCTTCACCTTCAAAACATGCTGTCATAGCTTCTCCGCTTTCAAAAGCAAAAGTTGCTGAATCAGAGATCGCTTGATTCACTCCCTTGGTTACATCCAATTCCAATGAATCTTGTAAATTTGTTGCTGGATCGAATTTCATAATATTATAGTTTTATTTATTTGCTGATCGCAAAAATAGGATTCTGTAACTCAAATAGCAATATTTAGTGTTATTTTGAAAGTCAAACACGAATCTTTACAAAATATTATTACTACACATCCAATATTTAACTATTTTTGTAAATAAAATTTAAAAATAAATGGACCAAAAGTTACATATTGATAGTTTGGATAAAAAAATCCTGAGTATTCTAACTCAAAACGCTAAAACTCCTTTTGTTGAAATAGCAAGAAGGTGTGGTGTTTCCGGGGCGGCTATCCATCAAAGAGTTCAAAAGTTGGTAGATGACGGTGTTATTTGTGGTTCTCAATACAATATTAGCACCAAAGCCATGGGATATAGTACCTGTGCCTTTTTGGGTATACAGGTTAGTTTGATTAGCACCCGTACACATGAAGAAGTATTTGAACGTATTAAAGCTGTTCCTGAAATTGTGGAATGCCATCATATTACGGGCAAATATTCCTTATTGATTAAAATCTACACTAAAAACAACGAACATCTGAAGCAAGTTATCGTTGAGAAAATCCAATCCATTCCAGAGATCATTGCTACTGAAACATTTCTTTCTCTTGAAGAAGGATTTACACGAAATCTTCCGATTGATTAAAGGGTGTAAAACACCGATTAATGTGGGTAGATTTGAACATGCTTGATTAGAAATAGAATTATTTATTAATAAATACATACTCCCTAAATAGTATAATATACTTACAGGCCTACGACGCTTGTGCATGTATATCAGGGCAAGTATACCTGAAATTCTACATCAGTAATAACATATATCCGATGATTTTATTAAACTGTTTTCAGCTCTGGTGATTACAGATCAACTGAATGTACTCTAATATCACCATTCGAAGAATAATACTTGCAAATCGGCACAAATACAATATATTTATGCAAAATATGCAGTTTGCCCTCATAAATCATCTATAAGGCACAGCATCGTTCAATAACCTGAAATATAAAACAGATGAATCTAAAATTTGACTTAAAGAAGGTTTGGCCTCATTTGATTGCCGTGATTTTATTTATAATTATCAGTTCAATATATTTTTCCCCTCAATTAAAAGGATACAGTTTAAATCAGCACGATACCAAGTCATCAATAGGAATGAGTAAAGAGATTTCTGACCATCGGCAAAAGTATGATGAAGAGCCTCTTTGGACGAATTCTACTTTTGGCGGAATGCCTGCCTATCAAATCTCTACTGACAATTCCAATGTTATTAACGACCTTAAGAATTATATATTAAAAATGATGCCACGCCCCATCGGGTATATGGTTTTCCTGATGGCTGGATTTTATATTTTATTGTTATGTTTTGATGTAAATCCACGACTTGCTATAATCGGAGCTCTCGCCTTTGGCTTGGCTTCCTATAACATCTTATACCTGGCAGGGGGACATAACTCAAAAGTTCACGCCGTGTCTTTTATCCCTCCACTGATAGGTAGCATCATATACGGGTACAGAAAAAATCACCTAACAGGTAGTGTGCTTCTGGCTATATTCACATGTTTGCATGTTACTGCCAATCATCTGCAAATGACCTATTATCTTTTATACCTGATTTTAGCTATCGCTATTGTTCAGGGATATATTCAAGTAAAAGAGAAATGCTTTCCTAAATTTATAAGAATCTCCACCTTCCTCCTAATTGGAGGAATTCTGGGACTTCTGCCTCCAATAGCGAACATTATTGTTACCAAGGAGTATTCTGAACATACAATAAGAGGCAAATCCGAATTAACAATTTCCGCAGATGAAACATCAAAGGCCAAAGCGAGTAAAAATGCTTTGGATGAGGACTACATCAAGCAGTATAGCCTCGCGTATGGAGAAGTATGGTCGCTTGTTATTCCGAATGTAAAAGGTGGAGGCATGGGATACCTTGCGCAGGAGGAAGACATGATCAAAAAGGTTAGGCCGGAACTTAGGGAATCTGTTGCTCAATTCCCCAGATACTGGGGCGAGCAATACGCTACTGGAGGAGCCTTCTATTTTGGAGCGAGTATTTTTATAATATTCCTTCTGGGCGTGTTCTTTATAAAAGATCGTATGAAATGGGCTTTCGTTGCTACTTCTGCTTTAGCGATTATTCTATCCTGGAAATATGGCTGGCTCACTGACTTATTTATTGATTATGTTCCAATGTTCAACCAATTCCGAGACACTAAAATGATGTTGGTATTGGTTCAGGTTTCATTTTCACTTATTGGTGTATTGTTTCTAAAACATTTGTTTAATCAGGAAATCGATCGAAAAAAGTACACCTATATCTCTTTAGGAACGATCGCCTTATTGTTGCTATTTTATATTACACCTGCAACCTGGTTTGATTTTTTCAGCAAAAATGAACAACAATATTTTAATGATCTTCATACAAACTACAGCAATAATCGAAATGCACTTTCTCAGATCGGTGAGATGCAAAATGCTGTTCAGGATATCCGTGTGAATATTTTCAGACAGGATTGCCTGAGAAGCCTCTTTTTTATCTCAATTGTCGCTGGGATAATATACTTATACCTGATCAAGAAGATTAAGCAGGCATATTTAATCATGGGGCTTGGATTTATTATCCTAATTGATTTGTGGATGGTGGATAAACGCTATCTGAATAATGAAAAGAGAGGCCGACAGTACACACAATGGGTTGATAACTATAGTTATCGAAATCCTTTTGTGGCAACAAAGGCTGATTATACAATCCTGGACGCTGAATTGAAAAACAGACCGGAAGTAGCAGGTAATATTGAAACAGCTCTAAGTAAACTTGAACTACCTGACGGATTGAAGAACATTCAAATTCAACAAGAAATGGATAAAATTCGTTTCAGGGAACTGAATTTCGCTTCAAATTACCGGGTACTTTCTCTTGCGGGAACATTTAGCGATAGCCGTGCTTCCTACTTCCATAAATCACTGGGAGGATATCATGGTGCAAAACTTATGAGATTTCAGGAAATAATCGAATATCATTTACACCCTGAAATGCAATCCATTAATAATGTTTTGACTGACAGCCCTACTCCTGGAAAGATCGATTCAATTTTCAAAATGAAGACTCCGGTATTAAATATGTTAAACACAAAGTATGTGATTGTCAACACAAATGCTCAGCCCTTACAAAATCCATATTATTACGGCAATGCCTGGTTTGTGGATAAGATTAACTATGTTAGTAATGGTGATGAGGAAATATTAGCATTGAATGGGATAAATCGATCGACTGCCATTATACAGGAAAAATATTCAAGTAAAATTCCTGAAAAACTAATGAGCGATACCACTGCGACAATCCTTTTGGAAGACTATCGTCCAAATCATTTAATATACAAAAGCATAACAAAGGCAGACCAATTGGCTATTTTTTCCGAGATATATTATGAAGATGGATGGAATGCCTATATAGACGGTGAGACTGCTGATTATTTCAAAGCGAATTACCTGTTACGTGGTATGAAAATCCCTGCAGGAGAACATAAAATAGAGTTTAAATTTGAACCTACATCCTATCCTGTAGGACGCAAAATATCCATAATCGGGTCGGGTTTAATCATTCTGTATATGCTTGTGATATTGTTTTATGAAATAAAAAAAAGAAAGAGAACTTTAAGAACAGAATAATAATCTATTCCTGAACTTCCCGAATAAAATTGCTTACGTGCTTAAGAGCCTGTTCTGAATGATTATTGTTAAATGTATCGATAAGATGCTGAATTCTGTCGGGATTATTTACTCCACAGGATTTGGCTTCTTTGATTAAAAATTGATAATTATTTATGTATTCGGTTTCAAGTTCCTGCTGCTTTTGATTCCACCTATTTAAAAGTTCCGTATTCGAAATCAATATATCACTAAGCTGCTTATACTGCCAAAAAGCAGAATGGGGACTATATTCCTTTGTACCCAGAAAATATGCAGAAGGGATTCCTTTTATACCATAGCAAACCGGTATATAGTTTGCAGCAAAAGGGGTACTTAATCCTGTCCATAAAACAGCACCGAAATCAACATCTAATCCAGGAGTTAGAGCAATAACATCTGTGTGAACACAACGATCCACAGCAATTGAACGTTCAGGCTTGTCTCTATTTTCTGGAAGAAAAATATCAAATGGAGTGTTCTGATAATAATCGCGAAGGATGCGAAAACAAGTTTCCAGATCAATTTTTTTAGAAGGCTTTAAATAAAGCGGAAATTCTTGTTGCTTCGGTTCATAGTTTTTTTCAGGATTCAGCAAGTCTACGCATCGCCATATCCGGCGGGAATTATAATAACTAACTCCAGTATTCTTCTCATATCCATTTCCAAAAATCCTTGCAAAGTTAAAACTCTTCTGCGATGGACTCCATAACTTATTTTCAATGCAAAAGTTTTTCAAATCTGGAGAGGTCATATAGCGGAGTGTGTCTTCAAAATCAATTTCCCCAATTCGATAACCATTGGCTGCAACCAAATAGCATTCGTCAGGAATCCTGACAGCAGCCCAACAACTCCCTCCACCTGCCTCCATATACCATATTTCGTTGGTATCAGCAATTCCAACTCCACTGGGGTATCCGATACCATATTTAAGATATAGTGAGCCTATTAACTCAACACATTCACGCGCTGTTTTCGATTGTTGTAACGCATAATATCTCACACCACCACCTAATCCGTCTTTTACAAGTGGATCAACCACCCTAGCTGTTTGGTTTCTATCGCGCTTCAGAGCTAAACCACCTGCAATGGCTACACCGTACTCATTAATTGCCACAGCATCACCCTCAGAAAAACCTAGATTAGTTTGCAGGATTAGCATTTCATGAAAGTAGGCAGAGTTTGCCTCATTGGGTAGATAATCTGAAGTATCTTTTAAGGCTGTTTTAATAAGCATTGAGGCTTCTATACCCGAAAGGTCATTATTATGAGCCAGCAGAACTTTACCATCAACACTGGCATCTTTCCCTACCATCAAGAGGAAGCATTCCTTTTGTTGAGCATTTGTAAATGATGGGATGGATATTACATAGATGAGTATTGGCAACATCAAAGTGAGCCCCCTTCTTTTCATATGTCTGCCTTGTTTTCCGTACTTCATATGTTCAAATTTAGAAAAAACAATGCTTCAATTTGATTTATAATTTGAAATAGCCTGAAAGACTTACAGTTGCAAATTCAATTAAAAATATTTCCAGAACCCTTTATTTTATAGGCATTAGCGCTAATATTAATGGCTATATTGGCAAACGAAAAAATTACTGAAACTTTTTATGAAAAGAAACGAAAATTAACAATCAAATTATTTAATCATGAAAAAACTAAGTGTACTAATTTTAAGTGTTTTATTAATTGTTGAGGTGTTTGCCCAAGCAACAGTTTTTCCATTTATTTATAATGGAAAGTCGTATGAAGTTGTGATGATCAAGAAAACGTGGGAGGAAGCTTCAGAATATGCAGTAGCTCGAAATGGTTATCTGGTCGAAATTAATGATCAAGAAGAACAAGATGCTGTTTATGACGCAATAACGAATGGAGCCGAGGTAGATCCATATTATACATTTGTTGGTAACGGCGGTAGCATCGCGTATATCTGGATTGGAGCGACTGATAAGAATGAGGAAGGTACCTGGCTTTGGGATGGTGATGGTAACGATGAAGGAATCAATTATTGGATAGGCGAAGGTGTTTATGGCTCGAATGATGGAGCTCCTGTAGATGAAATCTATAATAATTGGGGAGGTACTACTCTTGAAGTAACCAATGAACCTGACAACTGGGGTGCGGGCCAGGATTACGGAGCTATCGGCTTATCTGGATGGCCATCTGGTAGCGGAAACCTGGGTTCTGCAGGAGAATGGAACGACATCAGAGGATCCAGTTCAATTTATTTCGTTGTTGAATATGATTTCATCAACACAGATATTAATTCGTTAAAAGACAATGAAATAAATGTATACCCCAACCCAACAGATGGAATCATCAAGGTGAATGCCCCTATGTTTGAAAGCATACAACTATTTGATATTACAGGTAAATCGATTGAAAATTACAACACTCAAACAATTGATCTAAGTAACCTACAAAGTGGTGTCTATTATATTCAGATTAAGACAAAAAACAGTCTAAAAACCAGAAGGATTATTCTTGAATAAAATTTACATTTTCATATAAAATAGCTATCTTCTCAGGTAGCTATTTTATTATGCCTGGCTCACACTTATAATTGCTCCCCAAGTTTATTATTAATTGCATTTTCAGTCTTTGCTACAACTTCTTCTGCTGATAAACCTGTTGGATCTATCGCTGGAAGAGCTGTAAACTTTAAAGTTTCTCCAAAAGACATTGGAAATGCTCCATATTTATGAAGTTTAAAATTACCATCAATAACAAAAGGAACAATTACTGCAGAAGGTGAGGCTTTCAGTAATGTCTTTATACCTCCCGGATGAAATCTCTTTAACTTCCCAGTCCGAGTGCGCGTACCTTCCGGAAATATACATGCAGCATAATTATACTTTTCAATCAATCTGCCCAGTTTAATGATCTCCTTAACGGATTGTCCTCCATTCCTCCGCTCTATCAGTGCTGCACCACTATGTTTAAGATTGTAAGATATACTGGGAATGTTTTTTGCTAACTCAATCTTTGAAATGAACTTTGGATGATTCTTTCTGAAAAGCCAGATTATAGGTGGAATATCGTATGCACTTTGATGATTGGAAACAATGATAACAGGACGATTATCTGGCAAGTCATTAAAACCCTGAATGGATATTTTTGCCCCAACAATTTTAAGCCCTTTAAAAAGTAGTAAGTTTAATATATCTACAGATTTCTTATGACTTTCGTATCCTCCAACTTTTTTGCACAAGACCTGAATCGGATGAAAAAATAAGAGTAATAATCCGAAAACTATAAAATAGATTGGCGTTAAAATATAGGATAAAACTTTCTTCATTTTTCTTTCTATAATTACAGGTACAAAAAAACGAAAAAAATGCTTTTACAAAAAGCATTTTTTGAGGGGGGAAGTAAATTTATGGGGGTTTGGGGTATTATGGGTATATCTACATTAATACTATTGTACATTTATGATAAATTCAAGTTTCTTTATTGGTACTTTAATCCAATTACGTGTTTGAATGGTATTGATAGTCGATTTTCCTTTTTTCATTGCTTTAATGCGGAATGTACGGTACCGACTCACCCCAAAATCTGTATCAACATCTGATTTCAGAGTGTCAATTGGTCGTAACTTGTCATCACCGATTTCAATCACCCAATGACTGCAAGTAGAAGGGTTCTCCTTTACTTTGATTTCAATGGTTTCATTTAGTTTTACAGGAATAATACAACTATTATCCTTCTCATCCAGAATCATGGTTCCAATTTTGGTTTAAAGTTTAGTTAGTAATTGCAAAGTTAATACTCATTAACCGGGGATTTTAGCGTAAAAATACGCTATTGACAAAATAAATATTCACAGTATAATGCCTCAATAATTACCTTGTGAATGCTTTAAAACTTCACAATCCTCCCCCTTCCTATTCCATCTTTAATCCCACACCATAATGTATAATATACGCTAAGGTTATGTTTATATAATTTTCTTGCTATATTTGCTTAACGTACTTTTAACGCTTAGTAACAAAAACCCTTATGGAAATAAATTTAAACCCGTATTTGTCAGTCGATTGTGTTGTATTTGGTTATAACTCACAAACCTTGAAAGTATTGTTACTTAAGCGAAAGCGTAAATCAACAGAGAGAAAATTCCTGAAACTTCCTGGAAGTTTGGTTCCACACAATGAAGATCTGGATCTGTCGGCCATTCGAGTCCTGAAGGAACTAACGGGTATGCAAAATATTTTCTTAAAACAATTTCATGCTTTTGGTGCTTTAGATCGAATATCGGGTGATGGTGATAGAATGTGGATCGAAAACACCTATCAGGTAAAAACTGAAAGAATCGTTTCAGTGGCATATTATTCTCTGGTTAAGATTGAAGAAAGCAATCCTACGTCTTCTAATCTTAATGAAACAGCCAATTGGTATAATATCGACGATATCACCACTCTGGCATTTGATCACGAAACTATTCTCGAAACAGGATTGAAGGCCATTCGACAGGAATTGTTTTTGAATCCGATAATTGGATTCAAACTTTTACCTGAAAAGTTTACCATCCGACAATTACAGAAACTATATGAGATTATCCTGAACACAAAACTTGATAATAGAAATTTCAGAAAAAAAATACTACAGGCTAAATATATTAAACCGCTTGGAGAAAAACAGACTGGTGTGGCACACAAACCGGCTCTACTTTATTCATTTGAAGAAGAAGAATATCTGGAATCACGAAAGCAAATTGTGAACTTTCATATTTAAATCCTAATCCTATGACCAAAGCAAACTTCAATTATGTAATCGGTTTTACCCTTGTAGCGACTTTAGGTGGTTTGCTGTTTGGGTATGATACTGCTGTAATTAACGGTGCTATCCCTTCACTAAAAAAGTTCTTTGTCGAGCCATTAAAAACAGATGCACAATTGGCTCGCACAGTAATACTCCAATACAAATGGATGGCAACCATTTGCTTTAGCATCATCTATGTCCTTATTGCAGGGTTTATATTCAGAATATTTGGGAAACCAAAAGGCTGGCTATTTAATACACTTTTAGCATTATTAGTTGGATATCTTATATATTCCAGACTATTGAAAATCCCAGCCGAACTTACAGAAATTGTAGTCAATTCAATAAGCGGTTTTATTAATGCCAGTGCATTAATTGGCTGTATTATAGGTGGAGCTTTGGCCGGATTTGTAAGTCAGAATATGGGCAGAAAAAAGGGTCTGATGATGGCTGCACTACTGTTTATTGTTTCAGCTATTGGTTCTGGCTATCCCGACACCATGAATTTCTTCGGTGGAGGAATAATCAGTTCTTTCATTTTTTACAGAATTATTGGTGGAATTGGAGTTGGAATAGCTTCCATGATATCTCCTATGTATATTTCTGAGATGGCTCCTGCTGAAATTCGGGGGAAGTTAGTTTCTTGGAATCAATTCGCGATTATTTTCGGAATGCTGGTCGTGTATTTTGTGAATTACTTTATTGCCAAAGGTCAAAGTAACGAATGGATAGACACGATTGGTTGGCGTCATATGTTTACTTCAGAAACCATTCCGGCAACCATTTTTTTTGGATTACTTTTCCTCGTTCCTGAGACGCCACGCTATTTAGTTATGAAAAATAATGAGAAAAAGGCGTTTGTAGTTCTTGAAAAAATGTCGGGTACCCAGCGAGCAGCACAAGTATTAAAAGACATAAAAGAAACACTAATTGAAAAAAACGCACATTGGCTATCATTTGGAGGGATGGTTCTAGTTATTGGAATCCTACTATCGTTCTTTCAGCAATTTGTAGGCATCAATGTAGTTCTCTATTATTCATCAGAGATCTTTGCAAATATGGGGTTCCAGACCGAGGGTGCGCTTCTGCAAACTATCATTGTAGGTATCATAAATTTATCATTTACAGTTGTTGCCATATTTACTGTAGATCGGTTTGGCAGAAAACCGTTGCTCATAATTGGAGCCTTGGGGATGTCCATTGGAATGTTTGGTTTAGGGTTCACTATGTTTTATGGCCAAATGGGACTTGTAGCCCTTCTCTTCATGTTATTTTATGTCGCCGCTTTTGCCATGTCATGGGGACCTGTTGTATGGGTTATGCTTGCGGAAATCTTTCCAAATTCAATTCGCAGAGCCTTGTCAATGGCTGTTGCAGCTCAGTGGATTGCCAACCTGGTTATCACATGGAGCTTTGAAATACTGGATAAAAATTCACGTTTGACAGAGCTTTTCAATCATGGTTTTTCTTACTGGGTTTACGGAGCTATGGGCTTACTGGCAGCCTTATTTATATGGAAGATGGTTCCTGAAACAAAAGGCAGAACCCTGGAGGAAATGGAGAATATCTGGGAGAAATAGCGTAAGTTCCGTTGCCTTAGTTAAGGCATCCGGATTTGAAGACAATAATAAGTAATTTTAAGAAAACAAGGCATGTACTTCTTGGGATATGATATCGGTAGTTCTTCTGTTAAAGCTTCAATTCTGAATGCTGAAAGTGGCCTGTGCGATGCATCTGCATTTTCACCAAAGGTTGAGATGAAGATAGAAACACCTCACAAAAATTGGGCTGAACAGCATCCTGATCTTTGGTGGGAACACTTGAAGATAGCAACACATGAACTACTAAAGAAAACCACTGTTCAAAAAAATGAAATCAAGGCTATAGGGATTTCGTACCAAATGCACGGCCTGGTTCTGATCGATAAGAATAAGCAAGTATTAAGACCTTCGATTATCTGGTGTGATAGCAGGGCTGTTGAAATAGGTGATACCGCATTTAATAAAATCGGAAATCAATATTGCCTGGAACATTTGTTGAACTCGCCAGGTAATTTCACAGCATCCAAACTTAAATGGGTTAAGGATTACGAACCTGAAATTTTTGAAAAGACAGAAAAGCTTTTACTTCCGGGAGACTTCATAGCAATGAGACTAACTGGCGAGGTTAACTCTACAGTATCTGGACTATCGGAGGGGATTTTGTGGGATTTCAAGGAAAATCAACCTGCCGATTTCTTAATGAATCACTTTGGGTTTAATCAAAGCATAATCCCAGAAACAGTACCTACTTTTTCAATTCAGGGAAATCTAAAAGCGGTTATTGCTAATGAATTGGGATTAGAGGCTGGAATTCCGGTTTCATATCGTGCCGGTGACCAGCCCAACAATGCGATGTCACTAAACGTACTCAACCCAGGAGAGGTAGCTGCTACAGCTGGCACTTCCGGTGTTGTATATGGTGTAACTAAGGAAATCAGATACGATCCATTTTCACGGGTAAACACCTTCGCTCATGTAAATCATTCGGCACAACAAAATCGGCTTGGAGTTTTACTTTGTATTAATGGAACAGGTATCCTAAATGCCTGGATTAAACAGAATATAGGGCAAAATAATTTATCGTATGAACAAATGAATGAAGTCGCTTCTTCTGTTAAACCGGGTTCGGAAGGAGTTTTAGTATTGCCATTTGGTAATGGTTCTGAGCGCATGTTACAAAACAACAATATTGGTTGTAGCATTCATAATTTGGATTTCAATCGTCACACTCATGCTCATTTACTAAGAGCTGGTCAGGAAGCTGTCGCTTTTGCCTTTATGTTTGGAATGGAAATAATGCAGCAAAATGGATTGGATTTATCAAAGATCCGTGCAGGCAATACAAACATGTTCCAGAGTCCTGTTTTTAGAGAAACGCTAGCCAGTCTATCACAGGCACGTATTGAACTTTTCAATACGGATGGGGCGCTGGGGGCTGCACGTGCAGCAGGAATCGGTGCTGGATTCTACAAGAATTTTGATGAAGCATTCCATAGCTTACAGCTTGTTAAAAAAATTGAGCCTGAAGCAAATAACCAATCCATACTAAACGCGTATGCATGTTGGAGAAATGAATTGACAAATAAAATGAGATGAGAAGGATTATAATTATATTTAGTTTGATATTATTGATCGTTTCCTGCAAACAGGAAACCAATATAAAGTATAAAAACCCGGATTTACCCATCGAAGAGCGGGTTGATGACTTATTATCAAGAATGACTTTGGAGGAAAAGTTTTGGCAACTTTTTATGATTCCGGGAGATTTATCAGATGGAAAAGAAAAGTATAAGAATGGTATTTTTGGTTTCCAGGTAGCTACCAAAGGAAAATCAGGAAATGAAGCGGAACAATTACTTGATTATTCAGGGGGAGGAACTGCAAAGGAAACTGCTGAACGCATCAATGAAATTCAAAAATATTTTATTGAAGAAACACGATTAGGTATCCCCATCATTGCTTTTGATGAAGCCTTGCATGGTTTGGTTCGCGATGGAGCAACAGCTTTTCCTCAGTCAATCGGATTGGCTGCTAGCTGGGATACAATACTTATGGGTGATGTTGCCCATGCCATTGCTATGGAAACAAAAACCCGCGGAATACGACAGATCCTGTCCCCTGTCTTAAACATTGCAAGGGATGTACGCTGGGGAAGAACTGAAGAAACCTATGGTGAGGATCCCTTTCTAACTACTCAAATGGCACTTTCCTTTATCTCAAATTTCGAAAAATTAGGGGTGATAACTACCCCAAAGCATTTTGTAGCTAATGTAGGTGATGGAGGAAGAGACAGCTACCCAGTCCATTTCAATGAGCGCTTATTAGAAGAAATTTATTTTCCTGCCTACAAAGCTTGCTTTAAAAATGCGAACGCATGGTCGGTGATGACTTCCTATAATTCTTTAGATGGACGACAATGCACAGCCAATGACTGGCTATTAAACCAAAAGTTAAAAAAGGAATGGGGATTTGAAGGTTTTGTAATTTCTGATGCCGGAGCAACTGGTGGTGCAAATGTACTTCATTTCACTGCAAAGGATTATGCTGAATCAACGGAACAGGCGATTGAGAATGGCCTGGATGTGATTTTTCAGACTTCGTATGATCATTACCCCCTTTTCTTTGAAGCATTCGAAAAAGGGATGATTGATGAAGCTTCTATGAATGAAGCTGTCCGAAGAGTGTTGCATGCAAAATTCAAACTTGGGTTGTTTGAAAACCCTTACCTCGATGTTCAGGAAGCTGAAAAATGGAATGGAATAAAGAAACACAGATTATTAGCAAAGAGAGCGGCACAAGAATCAATTGTTTTATTGAAAAATGAACAAAAGATACTTCCCTTGGATAAATCCATTAAATCAATAGCTGTTATTGGTGTAGATGCCGAAGAAGCAAGACTAGGTGGATATTCCGGTCCTGGAAATAATCCTGTTGGTATTCTTGAAGGAATTAAAAATAAAGTCGGTAAGTCGTGTGTGGTTAATTATTCGCCAGGATGTGGAAGAGAAATAAATGAGTTTGAAGTGATTTCATCTGAGAATCTGTTTTATGAAGAAAACGGAATCAGAAATAATGGATTAAAAGGTGAATATTTTAACAATACTACCCTGGAAGGAAAACCTGCATTAAATAGGATCGATCCCAATATCGATTTCCGATGGACCTTATTTTCCCCTGATCAGCAAAAAATCAACTACGATTGGTATTCAGTAAGATGGACTGGTAAATTGATTGCTCCGAAGAGTGGTGCTTTCAAAATCGGACTTGAAGGTGATGATGGCTATCGTTTGTATATCAATAATGAATTGATTATTGATAATTGGACAAAGCAGACAAACCAACGAATTATTCGGGAATTCAGATTTCAGAAAGGAAAAGAATACGATCTCAAAATAGAGTTTTATGAAACCGTTGGTAATGTTAGACTGAAACTAATCTGGAACGTGGGAGTTGAAGATCATTGGAAAGAGAAGATTAATCATGCTGCAGCCCTTGTGAAAAAAAGTGATGTGGCAGTTATTTCCGTTGGTATTGAAGAAGGTGAATTCAAGGATCGTGCATTCCTTTCTTTACCAGGTCACCAGGAAGAATTAATTAAAGAGATTGCTAAAACAGGAAAACCAGTCATAGTCGTTATTACAGGCGGAAGCGCTATTACTATGACAAACTGGATCAACCATGTTCCTGCCATTCTGGATGTTTGGTATCCCGGTGATGAAGGGGGGAATGCTGTTGCTGATGTTTTGTTTGGAGATTACAATCCTGCCGGTCGTCTCCCAATAACTTTCCCGGTTCATGAATCACAATTACCACTGTACTATAACCACAAACCAACTGGTAGAGGTGATGATTATATCAATTTAACAGGAAAACCACTATTCCCATTTGGTTTTGGATTAAGCTATACTTCTTTCGAGTACAGCGATTTAAAATTTGAAAAGGCCGAAATAACGAATAAGGAAAGTACAACTGTTCACTTCAAGGTAAGAAATACAGGTAAACATGATGGAGATGAAGTCATTCAACTTTATATCAAAGATTTGTTCGCTTCGGTTGTACGCCCCGTAATGGAGCTAAAAGGTTTCCAACGAATTCACCTGAAAAAAGGAGAAACTAAAGAAGTGTCATTTGAGTTAACACCTGAGCTATTATCCATGCTGGATATCGATCTGAACAGGATCGTGGAGCCTGGTGAATTCCGAATTATGATTGGAGCTTCATCAAATGATATCAGATTGAGAGAAACACTAAAAGTACTTGAATAAAAAACAATTGAAATGGAATTTTTTAAAGGGATAAATAAAATTGAGTTTGAAGGCAAGGAGACCACAAATCACCTTTCATTCAAATGGTATGATAAAAATAGAATTGTTGCCGGCAAAACAATGAAGGAACATTTTCGCTTTGCCGTAGCATATTGGCACACTCTCGGAGGTACAGGTGGTGACCCGTTCGGCTCAGCAACAAAAAACTTTCTCTGGTTAAAAAGAAATAACCCTCTTGACAGAGCCCGAGACAAAATGGATGCGGCCTTTGAATTTATTACTAAACTGGGAGTTCCTTATTACTGTTTCCATGATTATGACCTTATTGATGAGGCCGATAATCTGATGGAATCAGAAAGAAGACTTCAGGCCATTACTTCATATGCTAAACAAAAACAGGAAGAAACGGGAGTAAAACTCTTATGGGGAACAGCCAATTTGTTCAGTCATCCCCGCTACATGAATGGAGCAGCAACCAATCCGGATCTGAATGTTGTAGCCTATGCCGCTACTCAGGTTAAGCATGCATTGGATGCCACAATTGCCTTAGGTGGCGAAAACTATGTATTTTGGGGTGGACGTGAAGGTTATATGTCTTTACTAAATACCGACATGAAACGTGAACAGGAACATTTTGCCCGCTTCCTGCATATGGCCCGTGATTATGCAAGGGGTAATGGATTTAGGGGAACATTCCTGATAGAACCCAAACCAATGGAACCCATGAAGCATCAATATGATTATGATGCTGCTACTGTTATCGGGTTTCTTCGCCAGTATAATTTAATGGATGATTTCAAACTGAATATTGAGGTGAATCATGCTACCCTTGCCGGCCATACTTTTCAACATGAATTGCAAGTTGCTGCCGATACTGGCCTTCTGGGAAGTATTGATGCTAACAGAGGGGATTATCAAAATGGTTGGGATACTGATCAGTTTCCTATTAACATTTATGAAATAGTTGAAGCCATGCTAGTGATACTGAAGGCTGGAGGCTTCAAAACAGGAGGGATTAATTTCGATGCAAAAACAAAACGAAACTCTACAGACCTGAATGATCTATTTATAGCACATATTGCAGGAATGGATGCTTTTGCCAGAGCTCTTCTTGTTGCTGATGAATTGCTTCACAAATCCCCATTGGAAAAGCTCAAAAGTGATCGCTATAAAAGCTTTGACACCAGCTATGGTAAAGATTTTGAAAAGGGAAAACTAACTTTTGAAAATATGAAGAAAATTGCCCTTGAACTGGATGAGCCAAAACAGATCAGTGGGAAACAGGAACTTTATGAAATGATTATTAATCAGTATATATAAATACAACTAACCCCAAACCACCACCATGTATAAAAGGTCCATAAATGCTATCTTTATAGTAGTTGTAGCCATGATAATGGCTTCATGTAATCCGGAAAAGATGATGTATACCAAACTGGAAAACGGAATACATATTCAGAAAAATAATCAAACCGAATTAATAATTCAGGTTTGCACCGATCAGATAATACATGTACAACATACTCCAACAGACACAACACCTGATCATCCAAGTCTTGTCGTTACTCACGAGTGGGAACCTATTCAGTTTAAAATTAAGCAAACGGATGGGAAAATCATTCTATCAACTAAGAGTCTGAAGCTTGAAATTGACACCACAGATTTCAAAATCAAGTATTTCGATTTGAAGAATAATACACTCCTTGAAGAAAATGGTAACAAAATTGTACCAATAAGCTTGATGGGCGAAGCGGCCTACTCTGTTTTACAATCCTGGAAATTATCCAAGGAGGAAGCCATTTATGGATTGGGACAACATCAGGATGGGCACATGAATTTCAGAGGGACAACTGACACATTGATTCAAACCAATACGATTGCTGTAAATCCTTTCCTGCTTTCAACTCGGGGGTATGGTCTTTATTGGGATAATTACTCTAAAACAATTTTCAGGGATAATGAAAGTGGCGCCAGTTTCTGGTCAGAAGTTGCTGATAAAATAGACTACTATTTCATAGCAGGAAATGATATGGATCAGGTGATTGCAGGTTACCGTGAATTAACGGGACAGGCACCCATGTTTGGCAAATGGGCTTTTGGATATTGGCAAAGTAAGGAACGCTATGTTAATGATCAGGACTTGCTCAGTGTTGTAAAAGAATATCGGGACCGTGAAATCCCAATTGATAATATAGTCCAGGATTGGTGCTACTGGGCTGAATATGACAAAAATGATGCTGAATCAACCTGGCTGAGTGCAAAAGCCAACTGGAGTTCCATGAAGTTTGATCCTTCAACTTACCCTGAACCAGAAGTTACGATCAAAGAAATTCATGACACATATAACATGCATTATATGATTTCCATCTGGCCAGCTCTGGGACCTCAAACCGAGATCTACAAGGAAATGGATGAAAAAGGATTTCTGTACCCACCGATTCATTGGAGTTCAGGTCGTTTGTACGATGCTTTTAATGCCGATGCACGTTCGATTTACTGGAAGCATATTAAGAAAGGTATTATTTCTAAAGGGGTTGATGCTCTTTGGATGGACGGCACTGAACCTGAACTTGGAGACCAACATACTTTCAAAATTTCAGAAAATAACATTAAAAAATTTGGCCAAACAGAACTGGGATCGATGGCCAGATATATGAATGCCTTCTCATTAATGACCACAAAAGGAGCCTATGAAAACTTCCGTAAAGATTTCCCTCAAAAACGTTTCTTTACTCTGACTCGATCGGCTTTTACGGGGCAACAGCGAAATGCAGCTGCAACATGGTCAGGGGATATCAATGCACGATTTGACGTAATGCGTGATCAGATTTCTTCAGGATTGAACTTTTGTATGGCCGGTATTCCATACTGGACAACAGATATTGGAGCTTTCTTCCTTACCGGGCATGATGCTGGCCATGGTCCTGGATTATATCCCGGTGGTCATACCGATCCCTCCTATCGAGAGCTTTATGTTCGTTGGTTTCAATACGGTGCCTTTTGTCCTATATTTCGATCACATGGGACCAACACTCCCCGTGAAGTATGGCAATTTGGTATTAAAGGAGAATGGGCTTACGAGAGCTTACTGAAATACGATAACTTGCGATATCGTTTAATGCCTTATATATACTCACTGGCATGGAAAGTAACCAACGATGGATACACCATGATGCGCGGTCTTGCTATGAATTTCACTAATGACCCAAAAGTTTATGATATCGATAACCAATTTATGTTTGGTCCTTCAGTTCTTGTAAATCCTGTCACTGAACATCAGTACTTCCCTATCAATGATTCAAAAGATCATGGAATGGATAAGGTGAAAATGATTGAGCTTTATCTACCTGCCGGAACAGATTGGTACGACTTCTGGACCGGTGAGAAATCAAAAGGCGGTAAAATCATTAAGAGGGAAACTCCTATTGACATTATGCCTTTGTATGTAAAAGCCGGATCGATTCTTCCTCTTGGTCCGAATAAACAATGGGCAACAGAAAAAGCCGAAGACCCGATTGAACTTAGAGTTTATACCGGAGCCGATGCTTCATTTGTCCTCTATGAGGATGAGAATGATAACTACAATTATGAAAATGGCATTTACGCTACCATCAAGATTGAATGGAACGAAAAAGAACAAAGTCTCACAATTCATGATCGAAGTGGTGAATTCCCGGGAATGATTCAAAACCGAACCTTCAATGTAATTTATGTTAACAACAAGAATGGAATAACTGAAAAATTTTCTGGAAAGGCTGATTTTGTTGTTGAATATAATGGAAAGGCTATTGTAATTAAGAGATAGCTTTTCAAGCTATTATAATCATAATTAGATCATATGCTTTAGACTGCAGGGGGATACACCCTGCAGTTTTTGTACCCTTTCAATTCATAGAAATGCAATCACAATCCTTTATTTTAAATGCTTTCGAATACTAATTCACATTATTCCCGGAAAAACGCATTCTGAATTTATAAGGGGTCATTTTATACGATTGCTTAAAACACTTAATAAAATAATTACTATCTGTAAATCCTGTCATTATGGCGACATCCGTAATTTGTAAATTTGTCTCCCTTAATAGTTTTCGTGCTTTTTGCAACCGAACCTGAGTCAAATATTGAACAGGAGATAGCCCAACCGCTTTCTTAAATGTTCTTTGGAAATTCCGTTTTGACATATGGGCTATTTCAGCCAATTCATCAATATATATTTTATTATCCGGATTGTTCTCAATATAATCGATAACCTTTGCTAACCGTACCAAGGAACGAGCTTCTACACCCTCAATCATGTTATAATGTCTCGAAAGAATTACAATCAATTCCTGCAGCCGGTTATTGATGATAATATCAAAACCCTCCGCCTTCTGATCTTGTTCCATAAACATTGCGTTCAATGATATCTCGATCCTGGAAAGTTCCTGCCTGTTCAATTGAAGTTTATTCTTAAAATGATGACGGTCTCTGTAACTTGGCTCCAGAATGAAAAGAGCCTTGTAGCCATCCATTTGCTTAATGACATCAGGGATTAATTCCCCTTGTTTCTGGTCATCATACATTACATTCACAATCTCAACCTGACTTGCGTCTTTAAAATAGTGTTTTTGATTCCCCTGCAGAACAAAAGCATCTCCCGACGAAACAGGATATTCATTCCCCTCAACAACCTGTACACCCTGGCCGTTTACGATAAACACTATTTCAGTAAAATCATGATAATGTTCTATTTCGGTCAGGTCATAATCATGAGACACATGTTGACGTTGATCAATACGACAAATATTAATCATGCTCTCAGATGACCAAAAATAGTGTTCTCCTAAGGCGCGTACTGGCATACTAAATAGTTTATTTTGGCGTGAATTTACTATTTATTGGCAAGATATTCAAACCAAAAGCTACAATTAATCCAAATATTTGTATTGATGAATATTGACCATAATTCCAACTAATTATTAAACTAATAAGACCAAACAAAATGAAAAAGCTCTACTTACTGATGATAATTATGTGTTCGGGCATTGCTTTAATGTCCCAGACCATTGTGAGTACATCAATTGAAAAACGAAATGTTCTCCTGGAAGAATATACAGGTATCCATTGTGGTTTTTGCCCAATGGGACATAATGAAGCTGAAATGATGGTGGAACAAAACCCGGAAGATGTATTTGTAATTGGAATACACCAAGGAGCTTTTGCTGTTCCAGATCCTGATGATCCCAATTATATGACCGAAGATGGAGATGAACTGGGTAGTTTCTTTGATGTTCAGAGCTGGCCAAATGGAATTATCAATCGTCATGATTTTGGTGAGGGATATGGTTATCCTCTGGATATGTGGGCAGCTTATGGTGATGAGATCCTTTTGGAAGACTCCTATGTAAATGTTGCCTGTGAAACAGAAATTGATGTCCAAAGCCGTGAACTGACTGTTTATGTTGAGGCTTATTATACGGGCAATAGTCCCGAAAACACCAACAAACTTTCTGTAGCTCTTCTACAAAATGATGTAAAAGGTCCGCAATGGGGTACCTGGTACAATCCTGATCAACTTAACGCTTCGGGCTTATACCGTCATCAGCACATGTTACGTGATATCATTACTGATACCTATGGCATGGCTATCTCCCCAACAACGTCAGGCACATTGATTGAGGAAACTATTACTTATACCATTCCTGAGGAAATAAATGATATTCCCGTTTACCTAGGGGATTTAGAAATTGTATGCTTTATTTCTGATAATCAATATGAGATTGAATCAGCTCATGGTTCGCATCCCGACTTAAGTAATATTCCATATGCAAAGGACGCAGGCATTATTGATCTGGTCTTACCAGAAACCGCTTGTTCAAACGTGGAAGCCATCGCTTCCGTTTCTAACTTTGGATCAGATATTATTAACTCAATCGAATTTGAAATAGTAGTTAATGGACAACCTCCGGTTACTTTCCTCTGGAACGAGGGAAACCTGGGTTCATATCAAACCCAGGATATAGAAATACCTGCAACTTATTTTACCGGAGCCGGATCAAACAACTACAGTATTGAAGTAACAGCTGTAAATGAAACTCCAGATGAAAACCCAAATAACAATGTGGCAGACGGTACTTATCAGGATACAGAAGAATATGTGTTACCAGTAACACTACATTTAGAAACCGATGCCAATGCCTGGGGGACTGCCTGGAAATTGTACGACTCACAAAATAATCTGATCCAACAAGGGGACAGTTACGATGATGAAGCTACTTATGATATAGAATTGGATGTAGATGCCGGATGTTACAAATTTGTAATGCTGGATTCTGATGCGTCCTTCGATGGATTTTATTCTCTAAAGGATGGAAATAATACAACTATTATTGAAAATGAGTTCTTTGGAACAGAAGAAGTATCAGCATTCTCCATACCCATATATGAACCTACAGCCGCCATTTCATCCAATACCGATATTGTTTGTAATGGAGGAACTGTTCAGTTTTATGATGCTTCAAACGGAGGGGCTTCATCATGGAATTGGGAATTTCAAGGTGGTTTTCCTGCAATCAGTAATGAGAAAAATCCTCAGATTACATATAGCGGCCCAGGCTCATACGATGTTACACTTATGGTAAGTAATGCTCTTGGTACAGATGTAATTACTATGACCGATTATATTACAGTATCTTCTTTAGCAAGTGGAAACCTTGCAGTAAATCTTGATGGACAAAATGATTATGTGGAGTGTTCTGATGAGAGTTCTTTCGACTTCACTACTGCTCTAACTCTTGAAGTTTGGATGAAGCCTAACAGCATATCAGGTATGCAGGGAATATTATCAAAGAATTACGGTGATAATGCACACCCTTACCAGATTCGAATGGAAAATGGAGAACTAACCTTTGGTATATACAGTAATTCCATAGGCTGGAATCCTGTTACTACATACAACTTGGGAATAGAACCCAATGAATGGATACATGTTGCAGCCACTTACGATCAACAGTTTATGCGCTTATATGTGAATGGAGTTGAAATGGGCTCTGCTGCGAAGAATTTTGAAATTCCTTTGAATGATCAGCCCTTTGAAATTGGTCGCACAAATGATGTAAATTACAAATACTTTGATGGTGAAATTGACGAGGTTCGTGTTTGGAACAGGGCTCTTAATATCATTGAGATTGCTGATAATATGTGTACAAATTATCAGAATTCAACCGATCCGACATTGGTTGCGTATTATAAGTTCAATGAATGTGGTGGTACTCTTTTAACTGATCCAATTGGCAATCATGATGGTACCTTAATGAATATGAACGGTGATGAATGGATCGAATCAGTGGCTTGCCCTACTTATAAAGTCAAATTTATTGTAAAAGATCAGGCTAGTGGTGATGCTCTTGAAGGAGCTATGATTAATCTCTCGGGTGCGATTGCCGGAACAGATACTGACGGGGAACATGAATTCTCAGGTTTTGAACCAGGCGATTTAGAATATTCTGTTTCCAAACAAGGTTATATTTCAGAAACAGGTACGGCCCAATTGGTAAATGAAGATTTGCTTATTGAAATTAGTATATTATATACAAGTCTTGGAAGAATAAAGGAAGAAGATATAAAAATCTACCCCAATCCTTCAAATGGCATTTTTTATCTTGAGGTGGAACAGTTGATATCACGAGGCTGTGAAGTCATAGTCTCAGATCTTACTGGTAGAAAGGTTTATCACAAGAAGTATATTGGAACAGAAACAAAGGTCATTGATCTGGCGAATCAAAAGAATGGTGTTTATCTCCTTCAACTCATTTTTGAAGACTATATTCTAAACACATCAGTAATAAAAAACTAAAGTGATGTACAACCTGCAGGTGATCATAATCAAACCACCCCCTGAATAAGGAATTTACATGTAGTATTTTTCCGTAGGATTTGAAGGCTAAACAATGACCTTCAAATCCTACGGAAATAGTTATTCAAAGAAAAAAAACACCATTGTTGATATGGAGGAATCGAATTTCTCAATCCGTAGCAACTTGATGCACCTTTTTATTAGGATAGATTTTTCAATTATCACCCATTCCTGGCAACAATTTCGAGTAAGTTTCTTTGCAGGATTTCTATGTGCTTATCATTAACCTTGATAATACCATCCTTATTAAACCGGGAAAGGGTGTGAATGACACTCTCTTTTGAATAACCCGCCATTTCGGCTAATCCAACACGAGTTACCGGTAACTTATATTTGGTACTTTTATAAATATCAGCAAACTCAAGTAACAGAATTGCAAGGGCTCCATCAATGTTTTTATCAGAAAGACGTGTTATCCAATGTACCATATTATTAGTCAACGATGACATATGCTGAACCAGTTTAAGAGAAAAGTCACCATTATCATGAATCAATTGCTGAAAAACATTCATATCCACCAAATGAACAATGGTATCTTCAAGTGCTACTGAAGAGAAATCGATGCTTTTACATGCAAATGAACAGATGATCCCAATAAATGATCCATCGGATAGCAATTTTACGGTTGAAGTTTTCTGATCGTTGGTCACATCAAGTTTAGCTATACCCTGCTCAAGATATAAAACATGACTGGCCACGAATCCTTGTTTGATAATTGTTTCCCCCTTTTTAAACGCTAATATTGTTGTGTTGTTTTTCAGCACCTCCTGCTGTTCAATAGTCAATGCATCAATACATTCCCTTGCCGTAACATAATTTGAATACGCTTCACTTTTTATTCTCAGATAATTCAACATTTGCAATGGTTTTAGGTGAATTCCTGCATAAGGAATTATGCAAAATTACATCATTTGAGATAAGAAGCTACATTTCCTTACCAGTAATTGCCCACCCTTGTTTGTTAGGTCACGTAGTAGCTTTGAAATACTTTTGACTTGTTAACAGAATAACAATTGAGAATCATTAAAAAAGTAGGTTATGTCAGATATTAAATTCAGGGTTCAGGCTCAGAGCGAAAACCCAACAAAAACAAAAGTAAAAGCAAGAGGTTTTGAATTGGTTATTGATGAACCAGCAGAATTGGGAGGCACAAACGAAGGAGCTAATCCAGTAGAATTTGTTTTGGCAGCTTTTTCAGGTTGCTTGAATGTTATGGCGCATGTTGTAGCAAAGGAAATGGACTTCGAATTACGAGGTGTGAAAATTACTATGGCAGGGAGCTTGAATCCAGCTCGTCTTTTTGGCCAATCATACGAAGAACGTGCAGGTTACAAAAGCATCGAAGTTAATGTGGAACCTGATTGTGATGCAGATGCTGAAACTCTTGAAAAATGGTTGAAAGCAATTGAAGACAGATGTCCGGTAAGTGATAACCTTCGAAATATTACACCAGTTGAAATGAAAATAAAAAGCAGGAAGAAAAAAGAAGCGATTGTCTAGTTATTTTGAGAGTTGTGATATAATACAGTGTTTATTTTTTAGGTAGCCTGAAGGGATTCAGGCTACTTTTTTATTTCATAATCATATTTCCTAATTCACCATCCTTTTCTATAAAAGCCGAATGATATACATATTATAAATCACAACTTTGAAATAAGTCCGGATTTATGTAATTTAATGTGCTGAAAAAATTGGCATGCAACCGGCTTTATTCTGGCATAAGGAAAAGGATCAAAAATTGGCTTGTGAGCTTTGTCCTCAAGGATGTATAATAGCTCCCGATCATTATGGTTTGTGTCGTGTCCGAAAGAACAACAAGGGTAAAATGCATGCTCAAACATATGGTCATCCTGTCTCTTATGGATTTGATCCCATCGAAAAAAAACCACTCTACCACTTCTATCCGGGTAAAGAGATCTATTCAGTTGGTACGCTGGGCTGTAATTTCCATTGTTCGTTTTGCCAGAATTATCAGATATCTCAATGCGGATATAAAAATCAGTCAGCAACACGATGGATTTCCTCCGAAGATTTGGTGAATAAAGCCAGGCTTAAGCTGGATAATATTGGAATATCCTACACCTACAATGAACCAACAGTCTTTTACGAATACATGCTCGATACAGCGATCCTGGCTCATAAGACAGGTATGAAAAATGTAATGGTATCCAATGGATTTATTAACGAGGAACCTTTAGAAAAACTAGGTGAACATATTGATGCTTTTAATATTGACCTTAAAGCTTTCGATTCTGATTTCTATATTCAAAATTGCAATGGAAAACTGGAACCTGTACTCCAGACTTTAAAGAGAATCCACAATATGGGAAAACATCTGGAATTAACTTTTCTATTAATACCTCAACTAAATGATTGTGAAGATAAGTTCCGAAAAATGATTCAATGGATAACTTTTGAATTGGGATGTGAGACCGTTTTACATATCTCCCGATATTTCCCACACCATAATCTGCAAATACCTACCACAGAACCTAATATACTTTTCAAATTCTATCAAATAGCTCGCGAAAAACTTGCTTATGTATATATTGGAAACCTGATTACTAAAACCGGTCAAAATACCAATTGTTCCAAATGCAATAACGAGGTCATCTCACGAACTGGGTATTCAGTAAATACATCAGGAATCGATGAAAATGGAAACTGCAAATATTGTAATAATAACATCCTAATATATATGTCATGAAAATCAGAAAACCCGAATTTGCGGGCTCTTTTTACCCGCACAAAGCAGAAGAGATTGATAAAGTACTTCAGGATGTACTGAAGTTGGAAAAAAGCAGAATACAGTATAATCTGTCAGAAAATCAAATCATTGGTGGAGTGGTTCCACATGCAGGTTATAGTTTTTCTGCTTATGAAGCCCTGCATTTTTTCGAAATATTTGCAGCCTCCCGACGTACGGTAGATACGGTTGTTATCTTGAACCCAAGCCACACTGGTTTGGGGGGAGAAATATCCCTGGACGAACACGATGCATGGGATACGCCCTATGGGCAGGTTGAAATCGATCATGAGTTTTATGAAAACCTTCCAATAACTCATTCTCCTTATAGCCAAAGCTCAGAACATTCAGGCGAAGTGATACTTCCCTATCTGCAGAAGTATATTAAAAATCCATTCAAAATTGTACCTATAACTCTTTGTTACCAAAACCTGTTAAACGCTCGTAAAGTAGCAGAAATGATTATAGACGCAAACCGAAAACTTCATCGAAGATTACTGTTGGTGGCATCATCTGATTTCTCACACCATCTTCCTCCTGAAATTGGTGAGATGAAAGACAATCTGGTTTTAGAGAAGATTTTGAAGATGGATTCGGACGGCATTTATCAAACAATACTCAATAATAAGATCAGTATTTGTGGTTTCGGGCCCATAATTGTCCTCAATGAATATACCCGAAAAATGGCATCTCACCCCGAAGTACAGGTGTTACGCAGGGGACATTCAGGTGATGTATATCCTGCAAAGAACGTTGTGGATTATATTTCAGTGATTTATATGAACAAACATAATAATCATTAAAGAAAATAAAATATTTTTGTGACACAGGCAACTTGTTTAAGATGCCTGTGTCTTGCTTTATAGAAATACGTAAATGGCTTCTGATCAAAAAATAATTGAAGGTTGTATACAGGGGAAAAGAGGTGCCCAAATGCGACTCTACAAGCGCTATGCGCCTGTATTGTTGGGTGTCTCATTACGCTATACCTGTAACAAATCAGAAGCGGAGGATGTATTGCAGGAAGCATTTATAAAAATATATACGAAAATGCATACCTATACTTTTAATGGTTCATTCGAAGGTTGGTTGAAACGAATTGTTATCAACACAGCCATCAATCATAACCGTTCGAAAGTAAAAGACCAACTAACCCGTGAACTGAACGATTCTGATGAATTTGATATGTATGAAGAGGATGCTGGTGATAAAAAACATCAGCAATTTTCGGCCGATCAACTCATGAAATCAGTACAAAATCTGCCTGAAGGGTACCGCATGGTATTTAATATGTTTGTGATGGAGGGATTTTCTCACAAGGAAATTGCCCGTATGCTTGAAATATCCGAAAGCACATCCAAATCTCAACTCTTCAAGGCTCGGGCGTTATTGCGGAAACAATTATTAAAACCGGAAAAAGATCAGGTAACGATTAAACAATAGCATTTGAAGCTATGGCAATGGATGATAAACATATGGATGAACTGTTCAGACAGTCACTAGGCACATACAAAGCGGAGCCTTCTCGGGGCTTATGGGCTCGTATTGTTCTAGGCCTTGGCAGTTCCACATCCGGCTTGTGGGGGACAAGCGGATGGAAAGGCAGTGTATATACTGCAATAATTCTGAGTGTATTGGGTACATCGATGTACTTCATTCTTAACAACACAACCAAGAATGATCTAACGAATGAAGATCCAATAACCCAAACAGAATCCCCTGTGGATATTGAATCAAAAGCTGATACAATTGAATCATCCGAACCACCGGTTTCAGAAATAAAAACGAATACGAAGGCCTATCCCCCAAAATCATCCATTGAGGCCACATCCAATAATAATAAAATTGTACAGGTAGAAGATCAAAATACAATTGTAGATAATAAAGTCCGGGTACAGGCTACAGAAATACTAATGAAGACGAATGTTGTTGACTATGCATTGGTAATACCTTCAAATGAGGATAAAGACAATCGTCATCATTCAGATATAATTGCTCTCAGAAATAATAAAGAAGAATTCCAACCTGCTATTACTTCATCCCTTGAAGAGAATCAGGGATTCCGCCCAAGGATAAAGATGCCTAAACTTAACCTGGGTGATATAAAGATTAAGAAACGGGATTTACAATATCAAAAGTACAGCAAATTCAGCCTGTTTAAAAACGCTTTTCGGGCTGGACAATATACGGCCTCATTGAAGTATACTCCGGAATTGGTGTATATCCCAGGAAGGAAACCTGACTTCAATCAGGGAATTGACCTGGATCTCGGACTCTTGTATCAAGGTTTGTCAATCCATACAGGAATTGGTATTACACGTTCTGTAGAATTAAATGAGTTTACAATCCGATATATCACTGCCGATAGTATCGGGTATTATAATCATGTTTTATCATATGATTATGATCCTGTTGAAGACTCAATCTCGTTCAATACGATAGAAGAAACTCTATACGATACTGTTGAGCATCATTCGGTGCAAAATCAGGATCGGAGGTATTATTTTATCCGGATTCCTTTGATGTTGGGCCGCGATGTCTGGACTTATAAAAGATTTAATCTGAGAGCAAAAGTGGGTGCAATGTTCCAATTCAAAGTAATGGAAGATAAAAGTAATTATCAGCTACCCGAAAAAAGTGTTGCTATACTTGAAGTAAAGAAAAATCAAATGATTCCTTCACGAACCAATGCATATGTACTTGGTGCATTACAGATGGAATATTTACTGCATCACCGTATCAGTCTTTCGGTGGAGCCAACTTTCAGATATTACGTTAAACAACCCTATGAGCAGTTTTATAAAGGTGGTGTACCATTTTCAGTAGGGGTGCGTGCTGGTTTTATAATTTATTTATAAATGATTGCTATGAAAACAATTCAATACATATTATCCCTAATGAATAAGGGGGGGCATAAACTAGGTTTGATTCTGGTTTTTAGCTTAATATTTTCTTCAGTTAATTATGCTCAGGAACTGAATTGTTTTGGTTCGGTGAGTGATGAATTGAACGAGGATCCTGTTGAGGGTGTAGATGTTCACATATTAATATTCGAATCTTTTGAAGATCCGATTGTTGACACGATTCTTTTAACTGATGAAGATGGTGAATATGAATTAATCGTTGAACTGCCCGCTCCAACTCCTTATTATGAGATATTGATAATGCCTGAGGAAGTTATGGGCCTGAATGATTGTTGGTTTCAAATAACCGAATTGCCAGACACTGTGGAATGCGAATTAATTGTTACCCTTAACCCTCCCTTTGATTGTGAGGCAGCTTTCTTCTTTCAGCCAGGTATTGATTTTCTCAGCATCGATTTTTTCGATATGTCTTTTGGTGATATTGTTTCCTGGGAATGGGATTTTGGCGATGGCAACACTGCTTCAGGTCCTATGGTATCACACACTTATAGCCAACCTGACGATTATGATGTTTCTCTGACTGTCACTGATGCTTCAGGTCTTTGTCAGGATATAGCAATCGAAACTGTGGATTTTGACACCATGTGCTACAATAGTTTTGTATACACACTATTGGAAGGGACAACATACCAGTTTGAAGGATCCGTTGAACCGGATACTGATGCTATCTATTTTTGGTATGTTAATTATGAAGAGCTTGATGATAATGAAGACGAAATATCATATACATTTGAACTGGAAAACCCACAAATAGGAGAGTTTTTCCTTATTGAATTAATGACTATTTCGAATCCGGGAGCACCAGATGAATGTATTGCCAGCTCATTTGAATCAATTTTTGTAGGACCTGCTTCAGAATGTGAATTATCCTTTTCTATTGATACATTAAGTGCAAACACCTATTATTTTGTATCTAACTCAACTAACAACTTATCAGATTTCAGATGGGACTTTGGTGATGGTGAAGCCTTTGGGCCTGATGTGGTACATACATTTGAAGAAGCAGGTGAATATGAGATTTGCCTGACAGCATACTGTGAAATAATCCAGGATGACATCGATACATGTACGGAACTAGTGGTCTACGATACCACTGCATGTAATGTATCTTTTGATGTTGATACAATTAGCCTACTTAGCTACCAGTTCACCAACCTCACTGAAGGTGAATTAGAGGAATTACTCTGGGAGTTTGGTGATGGATTTACAACCACCGACGAAAATCCTGAGCATGAATATAACCAACCCGGTATTTATATGGTCTGCCTGAGTGGGATTTGCCAAGCCACTCAACAAAATGAGTATTATTGTATGGAGTTGAATATCATGGATGGATGTCAGGCCGATTTTCAATACCTGCCTGATACCCTTACATTATTGTCAGGAAATTACCATTTTATTGATCATACACTGGCCTATGATATCATCGAATGGGAATGGGATTTTGGTGATGAAACTCCGGTTTCTCATGAACAAAACCCACTTCATTATTATCCTTTTGAAGGTGAATATGAAGTCTGTTTAAAAATAAAAACAGCTGATAATTGTACGGATGAAATCTGTAAAACAGTAATAGTGAATCCATTCTATAATCTTGGTGGAAACATCGTGCTTGGAGACTATCCTTTAAACACTGTTCAACAGGGAGATACGGCTGTAGTGAGCTTATATCGTTTTAATGAGGAGGATGTATTGTATAAAGTAGGATCTGAACTCATTGGTGATGACCAAAACTATTATTCTTTCCCTCACTTGCAATCGGGGCATTATTTGGTACGTGCTGAATTGACCTTAAATTCACCCAATTATAGCAAACATGCCTTTGCATATAGGCAAAATACAATGTTCTGGTATGCTTCTGAGGTAATTAATTTATCTGACCACGAATTTGCAAAGGAAGTCCATTTGATAGAAACTGTTGATGTTGAAACAGGATCATCAAAACTCATGGGAAGTCTTCTCTTTTCTGATGATAGCGACATTCCGGATATTGATCAATTTTATTCGGTGGTTCTTATGAATATTTACAAGCAGCCAATCTCTGTTGTTAAAACAGATGATGCTTTGAATTTTGAATTTGATCAACTTTCTGCAGGAGATTATAAATTGTATGCAGATATTCCCGGATATTATAGTGAAATTATTGATGTTTCCATCCAAAATGAAACCGGAATAATCAGTGAAGCTATTATCCCAATTCACTCAGAAAATATTACCGGAGAGGATGAATATCCGGAGGAAGATCATATTAATATCTATCCCAATCCATTCGTAGATGAATTTTCAATATCCATAAATTCCAGACAAAAAACACAGTACAATATCATTGTGTATGATGTGCTTTCTGTTATAAATTACAAAAAACAAATTGAGGTAAACTCACCGATTATTCATAAGATCGATTTAAGCCATTTACAAAGTGGCATATATATAATTCACTTGTACGATAATCTAACTGGAACAAGCATTTCAAAAAAAATCATCAAAAAATAAACTTCTCAGGCAACTTTCATAAAAAGCTGGGTCTTATTTAGTAAAAAGAGAAAAGTTTTCCGGAATACTTTTCATTAAAGTATTTAACCTAAATCAAACATCATGAAGAAAACAATCCTGTTTAGCCTCTTTTTACTTTGGTTAGTGGCTCCTGGTTTTGCTCAAAATTTGACCATCCAGGGTAGTGTTAGTAATGAGGAAAATGGCGAGCCTGTTGTAGCTCACCAAGTATTCATCGGAATTGAAGCCGATGACATGAATTTCTTTTCAGATTTTATTGTACTTACTGATGAAGAAGGTGAATTCTTCTTCGAAATGCCAATGGATTCATTAAGTATTTCAGAAGGAATTGCTCATGTATCTGTTTTTGACTGTGAACAGATGACCGTTGAAGAAATGGCTGAATTCAATCAGGATAATAACAACCTGGAATTCAACTTTGAAATCTGTACCGATTCATTGATTTATAACGATTGTGAGGCGGCTTTCTATTGGCAGCCAACAATGGACTCATTAGAAATGCAAACCAATGCCATCCAGTTTATGGATATGTCGTATGGTGACATTGTGAGTTGGGAATGGAACTTCGGTGATGGTAACGAATCTGAAGAACAAAATCCTGTACACGTTTACGAAGAAGCCGGCGAATATGAAGTTTGCCTTGAGATTGAAAATGCAGACGGAAGTTGTGAGAACATCTTTTGTGAACTTGTTTTTGTAGAGGACTCCATTATCTGGGAAGATTGTGAAGCAGCCTTCTACTGGCAACCAACAATGGACTCATTAGAAATGCAAACCAATGCAATCCAGTTTATGGATATGTCGTATGGTGACATTGTGAGTTGGGAATGGAACTTCGGTGATGGTAACGAATCTGAAGAACAAAATCCTGTACACGTTTACGAAGAAGCCGGCGAATATGAAGTTTGCCTTGAGATTGAAAATGCAGACGGAAGTTGTGAGAACATCTTTTGTGAACTTGTTTTTGTAGATGATTCAATTTCCTGGGAAGATTGTGAAGCGGCCTTCTACTGGCATCCAGCTATGGATTCATTAGAAATGCAAACCAATGCAATCCAGTTTATGGATATGTCGTATGGTGAAATCGTTTCGTGGAACTGGAACTTCGGTGATGGTGCCGAATCAATTGAACAAAACCCTGTTCATACATACAATGAAGCTGGTGAATATGAAGTTTGCCTGAACATTGTAAATATTGATGGTACATGTCAGGATGTATTTTGTGAGTATGTTTTTGTAGATGATTCAATTTCCTGGGAAGAATGCGAAGCTGCGTTCTATTGGTACCCTGCAATGGACTCCCTGGAAATGAACTTCAACTCAGTTCAGTTTGAAGATATTTCATACGGTGATATCGTTTCCTGGAACTGGTCTTTCGGAGACGGTGCGGCATCAAATGAACAAAATCCTGTTCATACATATACAGGAAGTGGAGAATATGAAGTTTGCCTGAACATTGTAAATGTTGACGGTACTTGTGAAGACATCTTCTGTGACTATGTATTTATTGAAGATTCAATTATTGGAAATGAGTGTGAAGCATACTTTGAATATCATCCTGCTGGTGACTCATTGAATCAGACTGAGGGCTATCAGTTCGTAGACCTTTCTATGGGCGAACCTGCTGCATGGTTCTGGGACTTTGGTGATGGTTACTTCAGTGAAGAACAAAACCCGGTTCACGAGTTTGTTGAAGAAGGTATTTATATGGTTTGTCTGTACATCGAAAGTGAAGATATGACCTGCTCTTCTTCTTATTGCCTGCCAATACAAGTTGGTGAAGTTGAAACCTTCGAAATCAACGGTACCGTTTTCGCAGGAGAAGAATACCTAGATCAGGGTGAAGTGATGCTGATTGGTGATGAAAACTTCTATTTCGATTATGCTGTTATTGATTCTATGGGTGGATACTATTTCCAAAATGTTCCTGAAGGTGATTATTACTTGTGGGCATTCCCTGCATTTGAATCGAACTATGCATGGACATACGCTCCTACTTTCTACCAGAGTACTTTGTTCTGGGATGAAGCCAGTCTTGTAATTGCTGGTGATGAAGGTCCATTCGATATCAACCTTGTTACTATGGATTCAATCTTTGGTGGAATCTGCGGTATCGATGGTTCTATCTCAACAAGCAATCGTGGTTCTGCATACGAAAAAGCAAATATTATTTTAACTGATGAATATGATCAGGTTTTCCAGTATGAGTTAACAGAGTTGAACGGAGAATTTGATTTCGAAAATCTAGATTATGGAACTTATAAAGTTCATGTAGAGGTTGTTGGTATAGTTTCAAATCCGGTAACGGTAAATTTGAATGAAGAGAACACACAGGCTTCATTGAATTACACTGTTGAGGGAGGAAGCGTTCTGTTGTCAACCAAAGAAGTTGACCAAACAATTCAAAGCTTCTCCATTGGTAATTTATACCCTAATCCTGCGATTGATCATGTGAATGTGCCTGTTCGTGTTGAGACCGAACAAGCAATTAATGTGAGTATTTATGATGTTACCGGTAAAATGGTGAAAACCATTATGGACCGTGTACCTCATGGAAGCCATATAGTACGTATTAAAACGCAAGATCTTGACCAGGGTGTCTACCAGGTAATGATCCAGACTGCCTCTGGAAATGTGGTTACCAAAAAGTTGATCAAATAGAGTTTTGATCACTCTGGAGATGTAAAAAGGCTGCTCGGGAGAGCAGCCTTTTGTTTTTTGCAAGCCGAGAAAATCGGATTTTCTCGATATTTAGTTAATAATATTGCAAATATAAATTAAATATGAATCACTTCATCATAAGCTGCTGCTACGGCTTCCATCACAGCTTCCGACATGGTCGGGTGTGGGTGAACCGACTTGATGATTTCATGCCCCGTTGTTTCCAGTTTACGAGCTACTACTGCCTCAGCAATCATTTCGGTTACATTATCACCTACCATGTGACATCCTAACCATTCACCATATTTAGCATCAAATATTACCTTAACAAAGCCGTCCTTATTACCTCCTGCACTGGCTTTACCAGACGCTGTAAAAGGAAATTTACCAACTTTAAGTTCATAACCGGCTTCTTTCGCCTGAGCTTCAGTCATACCTACAGAAGCGACCTCAGGAACGGTATAGGTACATCCCGGAATATTATTATAATCAACAGTTTCTGTATCAATACCGGCTATTTTCTCAACACAAGTAATTCCTTCGTGAGAAGCAACATGTGCTAATGCCTGGCCTTTTACGATATCTCCAATAGCATAAACACCTTCTACATTTGTGCGATAGAAATCGTCCACTACTACTTTCCCGTTCTCAACATTAATTCCGGTTTCTTCCAAACCAATACCTTCGATATTGGTGGTTACCCCAACAGCTGAAAGAACGATATCCGCTTCCACTACTTCTTCGCCCTTTTTTGTCTGAATATATACCTGGCATTTATCACCTGATGTATCTACTCGCTCAACAGTTGATTTTACCATCACTTTCATACCCTGCTTTTTCAGACTACGTCCCATTTGCTTTGAAACATCCTCGTCTTCAACAGGTAGAATGGTCGGCATAAACTCAACAAGCGTTACCTTTGTTCCTAGTGAATTATAGAAATATGCAAACTCTGCACCGATAGCTCCTGATCCTACTACAACCATTGATTCAGGTTGCTTTGGAAGTGTCATGGCTTCACGGTAACCTATAATTTTTTTACCATCCTGCTTCAAGTTAGGCAGTTCGCGTGAACGAGCTCCTGTAGCCAGGATAATATGATTTGCTGTATACTCTGTTACATTTCCTTCGTTATCCTGTACGGCAACTTTTTTACCAGGCAATACCTTACCGAAGCCTTGAATCTTTTCAATCTTATTCTTCTTGAATAAAAACTCAATACCCTTACTCATACCTTCAGCTACACCTCGACTACGCCTTACAATAGCCTCAAAATCAGGTGCTGCTTCACCTTCAATCTTGATACCGTAATCCTGTGCATGTTTCAGGTAATTGAAAACCTGTGCACTTTTTAATAATGCTTTGGTAGGAATACATCCCCAGTTCAGGCAAATACCACCCAATTCAGCGCGCTCAACTACCGCAGTTTTCATTCCTAACTGGGCCGCTCTGATCGCTGCTACATAACCACCAGGGCCGCTACCGATAACTATCAAATCGTAGTTCATTGTATCTGTGTTTTTTGTTATATATCAATTAATATTGCCCAAGCTTTTCATAGACTCAAATACCTGAAATAGCTTTAATGGCTTCAAAACTTGAATTTGCGAAATTAACAATTTTGACTCGTTATTAATAAATTATCCCCCATTCCTTAACAATTCTTTTAATGTTTGGTTTGACGACGGACATAATATCAATTCACTCATTTAACAGATTAAGAACAGTTTCATTTTTATCTTTTAATTTTTTATGCTGAGCTTGCCGAAACACAGACTTATCCCCGCATGCACTTTAGGTTTTATTAGCACCTGTTTTATTAATAAGCATCCCAATAATACCAAATATTCGGAAAACCATTTTTGTCTATAAGTTTAACCCAACCTGTATATTCAGTAATTACTCTTGCAGGTTGGGCAGGCTCTAAAACCATGTAATCTTCAAAGTCAAAGATTTTAATTGATACTTTAGCCAAATTCTTGTTAAACTCTCCTAAGAAAATTATATCAATACCATAGCCTTCAGGATTTATATGAGTATTATTAATACACCCTAAAGAGTCATTATTATCCCAAACAGTTAAACATTTTTGTCCAGTTACGATTGCCCACTCTTTGTTTTGAGTCTTTTTAATAAGATCGAGGTAAGTGTAGGCAGATGCATTAGAAGCACTATCTATTGATATCCATAACTCTAAGTCATAAGTTTGTTCGAGTACCTTTGCAAAATGGTTTTTTGAGTCATAAAACCTTAAATAGGCCGGTTCATAACCTACTCTCTCAAAATCTTTGAGTTCAAGTTTGGTTTTAGAGCCATTGCTATGTACAATAAATGGCTGATTATCTAATATTTTTATTTTTCCAACCTCTTTCTTTTCTTTATCAAAGCAGGCGATCCCTTCTACAGGAACATCATAATAACTTTGTTGAGCTCCAAGATTAAAAGCAATAATCCCTTTGCCCCAAATTCTATCACTTAAATACGTTTCAGAGAATGAGATCTTAAATAAAGTAAGAAATATTGATATGGTTATTAATAATTTCATAATTAACAGGTGTTAACGGCAGTTCGTCTAAAAACCTCGGCCATAGATTAATAAGAGATCAAATATAAGCCATTATAAGGCCTTGTGAAAATATGGGTAGATTATTTGTTCTGTAAATTAAATAGCTTAAAATAAAGGAAATGGCAAATTTAATGCTGTTTTTAACTGAAAATAGGGTAGCCACCTCTTTGAGGTAACTTTCATCAAAATTCTTACAAAGCACCCTTGGATGATTGCCCCTCCTATTAGACGACTCCCATGGTTCGATTCAACCACCTCAATTAAAACTGATAGTACTCGTTTATACCGACGTACGGTTCGGCCATACGAAGTAGGCCGATTGGCCAGTTTTATATTCGCTTTCTTAATTTCGCCCCTGCTCGCGCGGGATTTGAACTATCAAATCCCGCCAAAGCCAGGGCTACTTTGTAATTACCTGTTGGGGCTCGTAATTTATTCTCTCCAATGTTCTGGTTTATTCAACTCATTAGAACAAATAACACTCCCTTTGTCAATTACAAATCCCTTTGGATTCAATGTTTGAACCATCCAGGCATTTGCATATTCATCTGGTATTGGATATGGTGCTGAAAATCCAATTTTCTTTGCATCAGGAATAAATCCAAACTTTGGATAATAATCCATATGACCTAATACAAAAACCATTTCAGAACCCAATTCTTTTAATCTTTTCAAACCTTCATTAATTAATAATCCACCAACACCTTGCTTTTGATATTCTGGTATAACTGCTAAGGGGGCAAGAATATGGATTAATGACTGTGTTGTATTCATTTCATTTATATACACCCTGGTAAATAAAATATGTCCAATGGGCTCTTTATCATGAAACGCCAGCAAGGAAAGAACTGGCTCGGCTGTTTCGTCACTTAACAATTCTGCCGTTAATTTGGCTTCTTTTACATAGCCAAATGCTCGTTCCTCAACTGCCATAATATTATTGAAATCCTTACTATTTGTCTCTCTAATTTGAATATATTTTTTTGTCATTATATTATATGTTTTTATACAGCACATATTACTATGCTAAGTAAAATAAGACCTAAAAACACAACTAAGATTGCGATAGCATTTAGATATATATAGGTCTATAATCTTTGCTTTTATTTTTTAGCAAAAATATTTCTATAAAAAAATTTAATTGAAATATATACCAATCCGAATCACAATAAAATGTAAATAGATCAATACATGAACGAAGGATTCGACAGGTGTAATATATCTTCCCCGATAAGAATAAGGGAAAGAATTTGCATATTAGACAACCTGCCTACTATACCGAATACTTATACGTATTAAATGAAGTTTTACTCATAAGTCACAAAAGTAAACTTTTATTTTAATAATGAAAAACATATTTAGCTTTCCTGGTCCTATTTTATATGCACACAACCAGCAGCAACACTCACCCCAACAAAACACAGAGTTATCAACCTACCATAGAAGAGATAACACAAATAAAGCTGCTATCCGTTTAAAACGTATTAAAACCTTTATAAAAAGATGTTTGTGATATCATACTTATAGGAGTGAATAAGCGCTCCAATTGACGATTATAAAACAATTCGCGTATTTCACTCATCGTCATCTAATTTATTTACAAACATAAAAGGAAGCACTACACATGAAGGCTTTATATTGCAGTTTGTTAAAATTATTCTAAAAAGAGCATCACCTTCTGCTCACAAACCTAATTACCTGACACATGCACAAAAAAGACCATCAATCATTCACAGCGAATAATAACACAGATCATTTATCCGACATATAGCAATACAAACGACCCGAACAATCAAATCATCAATAACTAAATATTATGGATTAGAATTTACCCCTTTACCTCATTAACTTCAACAATTCCCCAGTCGACGCACTCCATCAGTAAGACATTCAATCCTTCCTTTTAAAACCTACAACCGAAAGGAGGAAGTATCTACTAATTCGGAGCATTACCACGACAGCCATATCACCACCAATCCCGAAGGGATTGAACATGAATAACTCCGGGTGAAACCCGGGGATCAGACATCAGTTCCAAAAGAGAGAATCCTGAAGGGATTCAACTTCAATACTCAAGCACCACATTAAACCTTCTGAATTGAAACAAACCCCATACGATAGTGGCCCTATTTAAGCCTGAATTTCGAAAACGATGCTGCCGGAGATAATAGCTTCGTAGAACCGGAAAGCCATGGGCATAATACACCACTCCCGAAACCGCCCGGAATCAATCGAGGTAGGTGCAAACACTACCATCGATTGCAAGCTAGATGTTGTGAACAGTATTTATTCTTTAATCATTTTAAGAACAATCCATACCAATACCCAAATCACAAATGCTACGGTCAGTAATTGATTAATAAGAATATCATATCTTCTTTTAGGTATAGCATGAGCCGGATACTTTAAATTCCATTTCCCTATTTTAATAAAGTTCAATAACAATTTAGGAGTCACAGGGATTCTTTTTACCTTTTTATTCGGTGGAGCAAAAAATATCCCTCCAATGCTATTCCAAGCACCTTCTTCATCTGTATGGAAGTACCACAAATATTCAGTCATATCAACTTTATATTTTTCGGAATATTTTTCTAAGAATTCATCAAAATCGTCACCAACTAAACCTATATCGCTAAATATGTCTGAATCCTCTGATATATCAGAAACTCCAGACAAATCTTCTATCAGTTTAATAATTTCGTCAATATTTGGCATTTCGGTTTTTATTCTGAATAACATCAAAAAACAGATTAAGGTGTTTCTGCTTTTAATTAACCGCTGAACAAATCCTCCGGTTTACGTTCAACACCAAGCACATATTCAGCGGAGCGAAAAAGGATGCCTACATATTGGAAGCTCTTATTTTTCTAATCATAAAATCCTCTCCAATTATATGGTTCTGGATTTGTTAATTCATATATCCTCTTTTCTTTATCTGTCATGTTATTAAAAGTCTGTGAAAATTCAATCATGAATTGCTCACCTTTTCCCATTCCCCAAAACATGTCGTTATCATCTTTGTCTGGAAATTTAGTCCATGGTGCGATTAAATTATTTTTCAAGTCCGAAAAGAAACCAAAGTTATTTAAGAAATCCCGTGTCTCCATAAGAGCAAATCCAAGCAAGTTTAGTCCTCGCCAGGCATAAATATCTTCAATCTCATTGCTGTCTTTGGTCAATCCGATTCCCCAAATTGTATCAACGGGGCTCGCTTCTACAAGAATTCTATTTCCAGTCTTTAAAAGATATTCTCCTAAATTTTGGTTTTGATTAAATTTGTGAATATTCCCAAGTCGGACAATTTCAAATCGGTTTTCAGACCAGGTATTTTCATCAAACCCAATCACTTGTCGCCCAAGCTCTTTTACTTCACCTGGTTTGTCACAGTTCACTATTTTCTCAAAAATCTCTTTATTATCAAACAGCAGAGCTTTTTGAGCCATCATCCAATGTTCTGTAGTTTTATAGGTCAGTCCATTAACTATAAATGAACTCTCGAACCATTGGCTAAAACAGAAATTACCTGCATCTTGGCCATGCTTCTTTGTATGTCCCCAGAAGTACAGAAATTTTAGATAATCTCCATTTTCAAATCTGTCAGTTAACCATTCTATGTCGTAATGCTGTCTCATCATACAATCCTAACTAACGTCAAAATCAGAACCCAAATTCAGGCTTAACAAAATCTGACGTCTTTTGGTTTGAGGTCAAATTTAGCAATGTTTTTTTTCATTCTGGTTACTAATTCCAATTTTCTCTTATGATCTAAGAAAAGGTAATCAGTTGGTGGTTTATAGGCTACTCTTTTAGTAATCATTGTCCAAATTATCACAGCTAGCTTTCGGGCTGTTGCACATACTGCAGCTTGTCTACCTCTTTTATAGGCTACGCATTTAAAGAAATCGGAAAGGTATCTATCTATGATCTGGAAAAAGCAGAGACCTTTTTGTTACCTCTATTTTAGGAGGATCTATTCTTATATGTCACCCATTTCCTTTCTGACATAAATTTCAAAAATTCCTGTTCGCCTTTTTCTTTAATCATTTCAATTCCCTTTCTACGATTTGTTTGTGTTATGAACTGTCCAAATCGTATCATTAAAGGATTATATTTTTTGCAAGCTTTAACCGAATCATATTCTTCACAATCTGCACAAGATTCAATGCCTTTTTCTATACAACAAGGTCTTACTTTGCAAGCCTTGTAGCCAACAGCACATTTAGGGGCATCACCTTTGCAAGAAAAACATTGGCCCTTTATAAATTTTGGACAAGCGCCACAATAGAAACCACAATATGAGATTTTACTATTATCCAGTTCTTTTACTTCCATTCTATTTTACTTTTCTAAATTTCTTCCTATACTCTTTATCCATCTTTTCAGTAGCGTACCTAATAATTAGCCTACCACACTTGTCTTTCCATTTATAAAGAAATTTTTCTGTTTCGTCCGGCTGTTTCTTCCATAGTTCACGCAATAAAGTACCAAGTCCTTTTTGCACATACTCTGATTCGTCTTCCATTAAAGGTTCTATAACACTTAAAGCTTCGGCATTTTTATAGTTATATTTTAATTTTGATAACTCTACAAATAATACCGGCACTGCTCTACGTTGCCATTCGCTTTGTGCGGTATTCCATTCTTTCAATTTATCAAATCTGATGATAGGCTCAATGAAAAAATGAGGTAGGACTAACATACACAAAACATCAGTGGTAGCCCAATCTGATAATCCAAGTTCAAACCATTTAGCTATTCTATCAAATGTTTCTTCTGTATATTCTGCTTTTTTTGATTTTACAAAATGTATAGCTAAAGACTTTTCTTCAAACTTGCCATTCTTAACCAACTCATCTGATAAATCCAAATAATTCTGCAATGTCATTTCGTCTTCCCATTCTTTAACCCAAAACTCTATTTGATTAACATACATCTTGTTGTCGATCCCAAAACCATCAAACCCTTCTTTAAAGTATTTCGAGTATTTTGCTATGATTTTGGGGTCTGAATTTAATTCGCAAAACGCTCTTATTTCTTTTATCTTTTCTTTAAACATAAGACTTAACTTTTTTATGGTTTGACATTTTCTTGTATCCTGACTAACATCAAAAATCACCATTCAAAATCAACGATTTACAAAATCCGACATCTTCTGGCCTTAGGTCAAATTTAACAATGTTTTTTTTGATCCTGGTTACCAATTCCAATTTTCCCTTTTGATCTAAGAAAAGATAATCAATTGGAGTTATATCGACTTATCTTTCTGCCAGGTCAAATGCAGTAGTTCCTGTTAATTATTAATTGAAACATACTAACAGAAATAACGATTATGTCAATCCCACATCTCCTGGACTTTATTCCAGAATCATCTAGGCCAGAAACAAAATACAAACGAAAGAAGTGAGGATGGATCTGGCGATTCCAGACTTTTGCCGAACAACTACTCCCCCAATCCTGAAGGAATTCAACTTCAATACTCAAGCACCAGATTTCTTTAAGAAACCTTCTGAATTGAAACAAGCCCCATACGCTAGTGGCCCTATTTAAACCTGAAATACGAACACGATGCTGCCGGAGAAAATAGCTTCGTAAAACAGGAAAGCCATGGGCATAATACACCACTCCCGAAACCGCCAGGAATTAATCGATGAAGGAGCAAACACTACCATCGATTGCAAGCTAGATGTTGGGGGTAGATATTTTCAACCATTCATCTTTCACTTTTCTTAATCTTATCAAAAATGGAATTAACAAAATTAGCTCCAACCTTAGTGGCATTATAAATCCATACCTGTCGTCAATAAAGTGTAAGACAAACATGACAAAAAAGCAGATAACTATCCCAATTATAGCATCAATTTGCCCAAGTAATATTGCCCAATCTCTTTCAGTCCATAACCCAAAAGCAATTATCCCTTTAAACAAAAATACCCCTATTAGCAATAATCCTGTATATGATATTGGTTCAAAGGTTTCTATACCATATAAACCAAGTTGAAAATTGAAATCCAGCAAGCCAAAAATCAGCCCAAATGGTGCGATAGCTCCGAATAATAAAAAAATCCAGGTGAATAATTTTATCCACCATGGCAGTAGATTCCTTCTTCTAATTATTTGCTTTTGTTGCCCTAAGTCTAAATCTAGAGTCTCATTTTGATTTTCTGTCATAGCTCTGATCATTTACGCCAACACATTGGCTACCAGCGGTTACAAACTTTCAACCTAATGAAAGCATTCCGCATTGATTTGTTAATTATTAGTTCATTTATTTTTTTAGGCTGAGCTTGCAAAAGCACAGACTTGCCCCGATTACACTTTAGTTTGGGCTAACTGTTGGTTTTAATTGATCTTGGTTTGATTTAATAGCAAACTCTATAATAAATATGTATGGAATTATTAGAGGCAAAACCATCATATCCATATAATCATAATGTTCACCAAACATTAGAAATACAGAAATACCTACTCCCATTAAAACAGCAAAAATTTGTCCCAAAGCATATCTCTTGAGAGGATTACATGTTCTATAATTATCTGATTTAATTCGTACCAATAACACAGTCCATATAATCATAGAGATTATTGAAATCACTCTGGAAATATCACTAATCAAATCTGGAAGAATTGTACGATATAAATTTATTAAAGAATAAACCTGATTGCCAATTTCTGAGATTAGCAAAACCCAAGATATAAGACTTAAGACTTTCAGATTATAATTTCTAAAATACTCAATAAAGATTAGATAAATGTAACTGAATGTAATGGTAAATAATACTATTGAAAAACCAATTTCAATGGCATCAAATTTTCTAAAAGATTCAAGAAAAGATGATAAACCAGATATAGTGTAATATAAAATCAAAAAAACAGAACATAATATTATATTATTTCTTTTCGATTTACTTAACTGATAATCCATGTTTATTAATTAAAATTTCTAATCTGCCTTATTAAATAGCTTAACCAGCTCCCAACCAACCTCAACACTCACCCCAATAAAACCGACGTTAAGTACAATACAGACCAAGATACAATGAACCGAGCATGGCCGAAATTTAGCTCAACAAGCCTGCTCCCAACTTGTTTCGAAGGGATTCATCCCTGGGTTACCGAAAACGAACGGGACAGGCTCTGCCGACCGCTCAGATTCCTATTTACTAGCAATAGTATTTTATTCTTCTTTTATTAGAGAATCTCCCTCTATGTTGGTTTTCAACTCCGTTATTTTCAGAAAGTATAACCCTTTAATAACAATTGTGTAAGAAGATGCAATCGTAACTATAACTCCAAAAATTATTGATGTAAAAAAACTCTCAGGTAAAAACATAATTGGTATTGCAGCAATAAGCTCAATTATAAACCCAATTAAAAAGATTAATAGTAACATTCCAAATACATCAAACCATTTATCTTTAACTAAAATCTTGCTTTTATCTAACGGCTCACTTTCCTCGTCTGAAACTAAGTTTGAAACAAAACAGAATTGAACAGCTTTATAAATTCCAGGAATAATTAGTAAGAGAGTATAAAGCAGTGTTATTAAACCAGCTATTAGAGTTTGAACAAAATTTTCAGGCCATTTTCTTAATCCAAATTTGACGAGTTCCAATGCATTTCTATCGTCATTATCATTTCTATGTAGAGAATATATAAAATTAAATATACCAAGAGTCGCGATTATGCCAATAAATTGTCTTATAATATCATATATTCTTGCCTCGTCTGCTAAACGTCTCCAACCTTCGGTGCTGTCTAAATAATTTGGCCCTCGTAGATTTTCAAACCCAATAGAAGCTAATTCTATTATAATCTGGACTGGAATAAATACAATTGTGATAACTATAGCTATCGTTATGAAATTACTTTTCCATATCTTAAAAGACGAATTTAAGGTTTCGGAGACTGAAATTTTTTGATTCTTTAGTTCTTGTTCCATTATATGTAGTCTGTTTATTATTGCTAACGACTTAATTATGTGGTGTTTGGCGTTTCAACGCTCCCATCTATCAAATCCCTATATATTTTATCAAATGTTAACATGTTCAAATTTAGTGCTATCCGCCAAATGACCTATATTTTTTGTTAGGTTTTCGTGCTTTCTTCTCCGCTGTTTGTCCGTGTGTTGGGGCAGCCATACTCTTTGACAAGTTTTGGTTTGTGTGTCAGCTTTTTGAGCGACTTGGCAATGTGTATGGTTGCGAAGAAAGGCTTTAGTATCTATCATTTTATTTGCGTTTTAAAACATCTAATACTGGAGCATTTTCTTCTTTATCTGGTATAATTGGATTATCCCCTTTCTTAATTGCAACACTTTCTAAATCATGTATACCAATTTCCCATGCATTTCGGATTGTTAACTCACTTTTTAATATTGAATATTCTTCAAATGGGTCTATCTTATTTACATTCAATACTATCTCAGCTGGACAAAACCTGAATGATTTATGGTGGTTATATGCACTTATTAGATTACTCAAATTCACTGGTGATGTTGCATTCATTTCATGGAATCTAGAAGCAGAAACAATAACGTCCCCTGATTTTAGTTGTTCTTTTTTTACATCAGTACCAATATGCACTCGATACCAATGAGGGTTATGCTTATCAACTCCTTTTATAATGGTAATCTTTATTTTTTCCTCAGAATCAACAGTTCCTATTTTCTTAATCCAATCTTTGAATATTTGTTTACCATTATCTCCATAAGTATATCCAATAAATATATTTAATCCATTTTTATCCATAAAAAATCCAAAACCATTCCATTTTGCTTTATCCCACTGGGTGTTGTCAATTATTGATGAAACTTTCCTTTGGTTATGACCAACTTTATTTAAATCAAAATCAGGTTTAGAATCAGGCCTAAACTCATCGTCGCTTTTATCAAACTGATACTTCAATGGCACGTCTCTTTTAGGTGGAAATTGATTTATTGATTTTTTATTTTTCCAATTGTCGTAGAAGAATTTTGGCTCATTACCTAATACGTTTATAGCAAAATTTCTATGTTCAAATATAAATGTTAGTCGTTCATTTAGTTCTTCCTTTTTAAACAAGTTTTCCAATAGCACTTTTGGTTCATTAATAACAAAATTAGATGCTAAGATATGACTTGTAAATTCTAACATCTTACCCCAAAGTTCTTCCTTTTTTCCACTTGAGAACGAGAACTCATTTATTTCAATTAAATATTCAGAAGATGATTCAAGAGCTATAAAATTAAAAACACTTTCTTCTTTCTTCCTTACAAGTTTTATTTCTATGTTTTCAGTATTAGGAAATACACCTTTTAACGAGGTTGCCAAGAAGCTTTCGAAAAAAGCAGCAAAAGTCTCTGCTGCTAACAACAATTCAATATCTTGTAAGAAAGAAAAAGCAAATTTACATCCCAATACTTTAGATGTAATTCTTAACTCCTTTCCATCAACAAAATTTGTATCATATAGCATTTGGTTTCTAAAAGGTTGACCTGCTATTAATTCAAAATGTACATTTAATTCTTCTTCAGTTTTAATCTTAATTTTTTTATAATCATCTATTATTAGTTCAGTATAACCCAACTTAAACAAAGCAGCATTTTGGGACAACCATAAACTTTGATTTTCTAAGATATCTGGTAAGAATGAAAATAAATCATCTTGTTTTGAATCAGTATTTAAAAACCTAACGGACAAACATGCATCTAACAATTCTAATATTGGAATTTCATCTTTTTCTTCTCCTTGCTCAATTTGATTTGAAATTATATTAAAAAGCTCATACCATGAAAGAAAATTTGGAATTCTACCAATTAGCTGTTCATTAATAGCTAAATGCTTTGTGCAGTCATAAACTCTAGAATCTAGTATGCCTTTTTCGTACCATAATTTGAAAGCTATTGAGCTTGCTGAAATAAAACAATTATTAGAAGCCCAAAGCAGCCCCATCTCATTGTATGCATGACCAAGACCTTTAAGGGCTATGTATAATCCATCATTAGTTTCTTCCTTAGCAAGCTTAAGTACAGATTTTCCAAAATATACAATGCTAGAATTATATTGTTTTGAAATAAACTTTTGACCTGCTCTATTTAAGAAAGTTTGACCTGCAGATAGCTCGGAAGAACGCTTCTCATCAATAGCTGCAATAACATCAATAAGATTATCATATTCTGAATTTTCCGAAAACAATAAGCCTAATTCTTCTATCATCTTTTTGAAGTTATCAAAAGGAAAATCAATCAAACCAATGCTTTTAGAAAAATACAATGATATCTCTTCTAGATAACTGTCAGGACTTTTATTCTCAGAAGTTGAATCCATTAACTTTTCAAAAGACTTATAAAATTGAGCAATCAATGCGGAACATGGTTTATCCTTCTTTTTAGCAAAATCATCTAATAATTTATACAGTTTTACCTGTTCTTTAGAGAAGTCAATTTCTGAATCCTCTAGATTACAATTTGCAGCACAAAAGCCTCTTAAGGAATTAAATAAATTTACGTACAATTCAATTTCGGAAATTGATGAATCTATGGAAATTAATTCACTAAACGTCTTATATTCTTCAATAAAGAAAGGAAAGTCATCGTAATAATAAAGATAAGTCCATGCTCTTTGATAATGAATTCGAATCCATTGCTTATTAGAATCTACCTTTTTGCAAAATCTAATTGCTCTATCAAATTTACCTTCAATTTCTTCACGTGGTTTTTCCAATTTTCTAGATAGTATCGCTGTTTCAAGAGCATCTTCTACCAATTGAAAATCATATTCAAAATATCTTTTGGGGTTTTGAATGTTTTCTTCAAGTTCATTTAGTTTTCTTTGGCGACTTGCATCATTCTGTCCTAATAATGTTTGCTTATTTTTAAAAACAGTGGACATATTCAATGAGTCAATTACAATATCAAGTAGATTATTGTCATAGACCTTTTCTAACATCCAAATACCATCAAGTAATATAATATCTAATTTATACTTCTTAATAAACTCATCTTGAGCTTCTTTCTTCTTCTTGCTTGAAGGGGTTTGATTGGTAATAAAATAAATTCTAGTGTAGTCTCGGTTAGTGTCAACTATTTTCTTAATATCACTTTCTGCTTTGCTTTTCCATGTTGCCTTTGCACTAAATGCAAAAGCCCATTTTTCATCACTTTCCCATCCTTGCTCGGGGATAAACCATCTATCAGAAATAGAAGCAGAAACTGGATATGTTTCAGAGTCTGTTTTTCCATCTCCACCGCCTGTTGGGCCAACTTGAGGTATTAAATTAGGGGATATAGTTTTTTCTGCAAGTCTCCTGCAAAGAGTTTCAAATTCATCTTGTTTTTGATTTGTTGTGATTTGAGATAATTCAAAGGCTAATTGTTCTCTTGGCAGCTCAATATCATAAATTGTTTCAGAGTCAGAAAAATATTCAGGTCTTCTTAATCTATAAAATTCAGATGGCGTGTTTTCTCTAATATTTTTCATTTCTCTAATATTCTTTTAATAACGATTCTTATTGCGCGTTGGCAAAAAATTGGCTCTTTTACAAGCTGAAGAATCAGTCTGTGTGTTGGAGCTTGTAAATGTGCCAAATGTGCGTAGGCTTGTCGCTCTTTGCATGAAACCTAACTAGCCGCTACACTCACCCCAACAAAAAATAGCGTGACCAGCTACCACTGGAGAGATTACACAAATAAAGCAGCTATCCGTTTATAAACGAATTGAAACGTTTATTAAAAGACGCTTGTGATATCATGCTTATAGGTGTGAATAAGCGTACCAGTTGACGAATATAAAACAATTCGCGTTTTATACCCATCGTTTTATATTTTATTTACAAACAAAATAGAAGCACTTCACGAAATGTCTGTATATTTTATTTTGTGAAAAAAATCTGAAAAGAGTAGCCCCTTTTGTACACAAACCTAATTACCTGACACCTACAATAAGAAAGACCATCAATCATGAACAGCGCATAATAACACAAATCATTTATCCGACATATCACAATACAAACGACCCAGACAATCAAATCGTTTCACCCCTTCCAAAGTTTAAATCGGAATCACAGGCACGGACGCTCCGGAATTGCTGGCATGGTTAGAACCGGATTTCCTTCATAGACTCTCCAGGTGTCAGGGTTTCGTCGTTTACCCCATACCTCAGCGCTAAGTTATATTTTCAAAGAACTAATTTAGAGTCCACGAATTATACAAATTAGCACGAATTAAATAATTCGTGTTCATTCGTGTAATTCGTGGACTCACTCTTACATTTTAACTTTTAGTTCTTTACCACCTTCCATTCCGTCGTTTTACCTCCAACGCTGATCCGCATTACATACGTTCCGGCACCGGCATGCGTGATATCCACATTGGTATAGGTTGAAAGTTTGAAAGTCTCAAAGACTAAGCGCCCCTGAAGGTCAAACAACTGAATTCCTGATTTTACGCCTTCGGCAGGCCTGGCTGCCGAAGGCAGCTTTTCCACTTTTACCACCATCTGCCCTTTAGTTGGGTTGGGGTAAATGGTAATATCAGTTTTATCGATTACATCCTCAAAGGTTTGCCCATTAAAAACATCCACAGCCAGGGCTTTGGTTTCTTTATCAAAGATTTCCTTGGATTCGCAGTCTTCTACAGCTCCTACAGTTACCTCTCTACTTATACGGTTGCCGTTGGTATCATAGGTGTAGGTTGTCCATATTCATCATATGAATATACCACTTTTATTACATTATAATTAGTCACCTGGGCAAGCATGCCCAATCCATTTTCAACAACATCATATACATTGTTGATCATACTAATAACCAGCCACAACACTCACCCCAATAAAAAACAGCGTGACCAGCTACCACTGGAGAGATAACACAAACAAATCTGCTATCCGATTATCAACACATTTAAACAGTTAAGAACAATAGCAACCCCCAATCATGATCTTGATTGGGGGTATTGCCTTTTCAATTATTTATGATCACTTAATAATTACCATTTTTCGACTTCGTCCATTTACATTTATAAAGTAAAGACCATTTATCAAATGCCCCAACTCCAGAACCAACTCATCGTGCCTATTCTGATTTTGTTCATACACCAACTTGCCCTGATGATCGAAAATCATGATTTGTATTTTCTTATCAATATAGGCTTCATTAAATGAAATATAACATTTTCCATTATTCGGATTGGGATAGATATAAAAGTCGGGGCCTGTTTTATTCTCAATATTGCTAGTACTGACAGTTGTAGCAGCCATGCTTTCTCCAGCTTTATTTATAACATCTATAGGATCAACCAATGCTGTAAAATCACTACCTTTCTCAATATCCAACCCTGGAAGAAGATCAATTTGCTCACAGGCTTCGTAATTCACACTGACACCTTCTGCAATTATCACAGTTGCTCCAGGAGAGATATTAAAATAACCTGCATATTGATTTTCATATTCACCTACAGGAATAGTTGTTGTAATATCTACTGTTTTCTCGCAGTCTACAACAATAAAATTCTCCCATGCAGCGTCATACCAACATATTAGGCCTCTATTTTCAGGTTCTACATCTTCTGGATTATAACATCCTTCATGCATCCGATTCCACAATTCCACCAAAACAGTATGTTTTCCTTCAGGCAGAGAATGATCTTCGATAAACCAATCATTGTTATGAACATACCAGGCTCCTAACTCATTATCTGTTGCTTCATCATATTTATTATATGAAGAATTTAAAATCCACCACCTTATATTTGAAACATCAGTATACCTTGGCCCCCATGTTCCAGGATGTAATGGATCATCTTCACATGAGCCATCAGGATTTGCATCCGGCTCCCAAATACCATTTGAAAGAAACCATAGATGACCATCTTTAGCAAATTTATCACTACCAATAATGGCAGCATCATATCCATCATGATATAATGTTATGCAACTTGGATTAGGTTCAATACTTAAATATTGGGTAACTGTTGCGGGACACCCCTCCGCATCGTATACTGTTAATGAAACCGGGTAAGTCCCGAAATCGGTAAACTTCAAACGGGCTTGCGGATTCCCATTAATATCACCAGCTAACCACGGATTGTTGATCACCTCATAGGTGAAACCAGATCCATTTGCTTCTACCAAACCGGGATCACCTCCCCAATTCCAATACCATTGTGAATATGGCATCATGCCACCACTACTTATATCAGTCAAGATAATTTCCTTTTCTAAACCTGGTTCTCCTCCTACATATTCCCAGATAAAAGCAGGTGTATGAGAACAACTAGTCCCAACCCTAACTTCATCTTCATCAAATCCCTCCAGACCATTTCCATCTATAACATTTACAGTATATGGATACACTCCGGGATTAGACACCATACAATAAAAGCTATGAAATGAATCCATGGTGGTAATAGTTTGAGTTGAACCATCAATAGTGAATTGATATTGATAAGGTGAGCTTCCATTGGTTACTGTTACAGGAAACCACATTGGAAATCCGGGATGTGAAATTATTGGGCCTGAACAATCAACCGATAATTGAATATCTGGATCATAAGTCGAAATATAGTTCTCCATATATTTAACATCCGAATTCCCCTCTGAATCAGTCACCGTCAACTCCACATCAAAACTTCCAGCATCTGGATACCTTATTCCAGATGGATTCTGGATCGTTGATGTAGTCTGCTCGGCTCCATAAAACCTCCATTGCCATGAAACAACACTTCCGTCATTGGAATAACTGTTATCGAAAAAATTGGTACTATTCCCAACCACAAAACATCTTGGTGATGCATTAAAGTTACAGGTTAAGGCACAAGGATCATCCACTGTTATTGTTCCGGTCTTGGTATCTTGCCCTACTTCATTATTAACAGTAAGTGTTACTTGATACGTGCCAGGATTCGAATAAACGTATGAAGGATTTTGCTCTGTTGATCCACTTCTACCATCCCCGAAATCCCAATACCAACTATCTGGATCATTTGTGGACTCATCCATAAATTGGATTTCTTCGCCAATGTAAATACGATCGATAGTGGGAGAAAACATGGCGTTGGGTGGTAGGTTTGGCCCTACCCAGAAAGAGTGATACTGATCAATACCTTCAACTGGAGGCGGTAACCAAGTATCATTATTCTGCCTTATTGAAATCACGCTGGGATCAGATTGAACACCATTGTTAGCATAATCATCACCCTCGATTTCTATTGGATGCATACCATCTACAAACGAATGGTTAACAATAAATTCAAATTCATACCCATGCGATCCCTCAATAGGGGTATTGTTAACCTCATAAAATGATACTGAAGGAATTTTAAGATATACTTGTCTCATTGGCTCACTTGCCTCGACTTTAATATACAAGATATCATTATTATCAATAATTCCTGGTATATATTTCTCCAATTCCAAATGATCATCGGTCCACACCCATTCATAATGACTTAGTAAAGGTCCATTACTATTATCCCGATAAATTTTCACCGACTTGATATAGGGTCTGAAATTGTCGATTAAAAATCGAACACTTTCCTCATCAGAGAAATTCGGATTATTATGTTCATCTACATCTGAAATTATATATTTGATTTGATATAGATTATCAGCATAATTAGCCTCTTCATTTAATCTTGCATCAAGTGCCTGACTACTGCTCCAATCTTCAACTACATTTTGTCTTAAAATAGTATTAAAATAACGATCACCTTCTCCTTCACTTGGATGAGAAGTCAAAATATAATTAAAATTATTTTGTGCAGTACCAAAGCCAAAACACGTAGACGCACGAGTGTTAGAAAGTTCGGTCCCTCCAAATTGATAAGTTACAACCTCATCTTCAAAAGATGTTACACCATCTTCCTTTAGAATCTGATAACTCAAAGATGAAGGAGCACACGTATATATACCTGCTCTATCATTTGCATTTACAACCAAATCTATTTTACCAAATACTATAACAAAATCATCAACTCCTATTGAGATAGTTTCTGTATAAGGATCCGTTGCACTGTAGCGATTATGACCATTTCTTCTAAATGAAGTCGCTTCTATAGTTGGCCGTACAGTATCAATGTATGGAGATATATTTTCATAAAGAAGGTTCCGTGTTACATCCTCGAGATGAACATGAGTAGGGAAATTGTTTATAGAATACATAGTTCCAAGCTTTGTTACACCTGCAAGTACTACATCACCTATAACAACATCACTCACTACATGTACATACCATAAATTGCCTACTCTTATTTGTTCAATAGAAGTACCGATGTTGGTAATAGCATCAACTACCCCATCTTCGATTGCATATACATCCTGTGATGTCCCAATAATATCCACTCCTTTATGAAAGCGGTCTGTATCTCTATACTCACCGACTTTCCCTGTAACTGTATGCTGCGTATCAATAGGGAATATTGGCCATGATAACTGACAGAATATATTTAATGGGACTATTAAAAGTAATAATACTATACTATTTTTCATAATTGATAATCTTATTATTTATAATTAATTCCAAATTCTCTTTTTTCACAATTGCCCAAAGTGTTATTGTTTCCTGAAACAACTCACTCTGGAATTCAATTAATCCATATTTATTTAGAATAAAGAATTGTGAATTATATTTGGTTCTGTCATCAATATGAAAACCTTTATCTGATTGCCCCATCATTAAAAAAACTGATTCATCTCCAAAAGGCTCTATAAACAAAACACGATTAATTATTTTATCATCTTTTGTTTCTGAAGTGATTTTTTCATCAAAATATTCTGTGAGTGCTTTTTTAAATATTAAGGTTCCTTCCTCAATGGAAAAAGCCAATAAATACATATTATTTACCAGATATAACATATCATTAATAAAACACAAATCATGGCGAGGTATTAGATATTCATCATTTCCCCATAATGGAATCCCTGAATTATCAATTAAATGAATCCCGCCCTCTCCCAAGCATACAATAACATGTCCATTTGTCTTAACATAGCTTATCACATCAATATCCAAGTCGAAATATTTATCTATAACAATATCATTATCTTCTCTTTTGACTTTAATGAAATTGAATTTGCCGACACTACCTTTCACTAATTCTAAAATTAAATAATAATAATCCTTATCATAAGTTATTTGAATATTGCGATAATAATCTGAGTTTTCTACTTGAAAAATCGTTTCCAACTCATGATTTAAAATATGAAAACACTTACCTTCTACATACAAATTATCGGATAACAATATTGTACCATCCCCCACAAATATTGGCAACCAATACACCTTGTTTTTATAACTATTCATCAGGACTAAATCATCACTCGAATAGTCATACGATTTTATTTCAAACCAACCTTCAAAGTAGTTATATTTTATTGTGAACAATAATTGATTGTAAATACCAAAAAAAGCTTCATTTTCTGACAGGTATATATCACTCCTCCACGTAGGTTTCAAAATATTTGTGAAGGACTTACTTTCTACACCTCCTTCAATGGTTTTATTATATTTAATACTGCCAGTACACTTAGTCTCAATAATTATATACGCTGTATCTCCAACAGTCACAACTTTACCTGCATCAATATCCAGTGCTATTTCCGATCTCTTTGTTAATTGCCCTAAACAAACAACTGGTAATATAAGCATTATCAAAAATATATTCTTCATCACTTCTCAGCTTTAAGTTGTTTAACTTCCTTTTCCAGATCAATGACAAGCAGGGTTAGTTCCTCTATTTTTGTAAGGAGGATGGCATTCATTTCAGCCACATCAATACCTTCTTCTTGCACTTGTTGGGCTGAAGGCACTCCTGGTAAATGCTTGTACTGTTTAACAAATCGCTCTATTTCAGACAATGACAATATTTCATAATCATCATCAAAAACATAATCAGCCCAGTTTGATGACAGTCTTACACGAACTTTTTCTGCAATAATACCACCACCAACATACAACTTGTAATCGCTCGGCATACTAGCCACTTCTCCAATAGCAACTTTCCCCTGGGAGAATGTCATCACTGTAAGAGGTGCATTATAGTTTTGATAGATATGACCTTTACCATTTACATCAACACCAATACCACAAGCATTTACAGTATTACAAGACCATATTGCAGATTTACTTGCTGAACCTGAAGAAATTCGAGCATCCACCTCCCCACTATTCTTAACATGCAACAGTGAAGCCGGATTATTATGCCCTATACCTACAAAACCATTTTCTTTAACATACACACCTTCATCACCTCCATCACCACTTAAATAATGGCCACGTAATTCAATATTTCGCGAAGCGATATGGTGATTCGGGGCAGACTTCAGCTCAACCAAACCTTCTTCATTAGTCGTTAACACCATATTCGTTTGAGTATTCTTAAGACCTTCAATCAATAATGAATTATTCATCCCTGTAATTTTCATATTCCCCATAACATCCAACCTTTCGGTAGGCCTATTATGACCTAAGGCCATATAGCCAGCAGAGTCATCTAGAAACACTTTATAGTTTCCATATTTTTCATTAGATGGATAGGGAGTCCAGAAGTTTAATCCTCCATCATGATATTCTATTCCCCATCTACCCCATTCTTCAGCTTTATCATCTGCGGCAAAAAGAATACTACTTGTAGCTCCGGAAACCATAATATTCCCATCGACATGTAATTTATGATGTTCAATAGGGGTTGTACCAATACCAACATTCCCCCCCATAAATTTCACCTGGGTTTTATCATATATTGTCATCCCTCTTCCATTCTCTGATCGGATATAATGATATTGATCACCGAATTGAAGTTCTGCATAATCACCGGATTCAAAGTTTTTCGGTTTAATCAGAACTCTGGCATCGAGTCCTGCATCACTTTGCACCTGAAATTTAATGCCCGATTCAATCACATCCGTCCCAACACTAACTGATCCGGATTGCCGGCCATTTGGTGTTTCTCCAACGAAAAACGTAGGAAAGGGACTATTAAAACCGACCATTAGCGATCTAAAATTTCGATTTACAAGAAACTCACCATTTTTCCCAGTACCAATAACAAACGCTGAGGTTGCTGCTGCCTGAACAAAAGAACCAATCGCGACAGAACCATCGGTTAAAGCCTGAGCAAAATTACCCATGGCAATACAGCGCTGTCTACCTGTCGCTTTTGCCTCATATCCCATTGCAATATTTGTAACGCCACTGGATACGCATTTGTGGCCGACAGCAAAAGCAGCTTCCATACTCACATCACACTCACTACCCAAAGCTGTAGAAGCCTGCCCGGTAGCTCTTGACAAATAGCCTGAAGAAAAAGTATACTGACCTGTTGCTACTGCACCATAACCAATTGCACTACATCCCTTATCAGTGATAGTATTCACACAACTCGTACAATTCTCAATAAGGATTTCAGTTTCTGGTAAAACTCTTTCGGTGATTGTGGTATCGTTTTGGGCTAAACTGAAGCCGACAACACCAATAAATAATATAATTGATAATATAAAATTTTTCATTTTTTAGTATTATTAGATGGTTAGTAATTATAATTTTATCCAGGAACCACTTTTTAAGATCTCCTTATCCTGAATAATCGAATAATGGTAAATTCCGGATTTCCAACCATGGACATCAATTGATTGGATTTCGGTTTGAAGTTCCCTCGAGAGGATTTTCTCCCCCATGGCATTGTATATTTCAAGCTGTAAATCGCCTCTTTTATCTGCAAGCTCAATATGCAGCTGGTCAACACAAGGGTTGGGATAGATTTTCACGTCGATATTCTGTCGTTTTGTTTTGGATATCCCTGTAGGAATATCTTCCCTCTTTATATAAGCAATAAAAGCATCACTAAAATTACTACCGGTTGAGAGCACATAGAAAGAACCACATACCACACAATCTCCATTCTGTAATGCCTTTACAGAATTTACGATATAACAAGTGTCTTCACTGGTAAAGCTGGTATATCCCTGTAAATCGAGGTTACGATCCAGAATACCCACCCAGATTTCGGCAGGCCAGGCTGGTGGATTAAAACCGATATAATCGTTATGATTCAC
>PPCM01000092.1_pt1 | contig 148127 bp, 105 predicted proteins | sample 1555541 | NCBI WGS metagenome assembly PPCM01 (sample SAMN05284479, study PRJNA326546) | Marine sediment metagenome, whole genome shotgun sequencing project. | isolation source: marine sediment | place: Germany: Wadden Sea | collected 2012-09-05
GGATAATCAGTTCGTTTTCTCTCTGCTTAAAAATATTTAGATGCGTTTGCCCTGTTAGACTTGGTAATTCTTTCTCAAATTCCTAATTCCGCATTCCAAATTACCAAATTGATTAGTATCTTTGCAATCTAAAATTTAACAATGAATAAAAAAGTATATATAGAAACTTATGGATGTCAAATGAATGTTGCTGATTCAGAAACTGTTGCGTCCATAATGCAATCTCGTGATTTTTTGCCTGAAACATCAGTAAATGATGCTGACGTAGTAATTTTAAATACATGTTCAGTAAGGGATAATGCAGAGCAAAAAATTTATAATAGATTAGATTTTCTAAAAGGGCTAAAAAGAAGAAAAAAACACCTGAAAGTTGGTATAATTGGCTGTATGGCTCAGAGAGTTGCCGATAAATTACTCGAACATGAGGCTGTTGATTTTGTTGCCGGACCTGATGCGTATCGTAATTTACCAGATCTTGTTAACGAAACTGATATCGAACTTAAAACTATAAATACTGAGTTTGACATAACTGAAACATATTCTGGAATTACTCAATTTAAGTCTGATGAAGATGCTATATCCGGATTTATTCCAATTACCAGAGGGTGCAATAACTTTTGCTCATATTGTATTGTGCCTTATACAAGAGGTCGCGAAAGAAGTGCATCATACAAAGATATTATTTTAGAGGTAAAAAATCTTAAAGAAAAAAATTATAAGGAAATAACTCTTTTAGGACAAAATGTAAATTCTTATTATTTTGAAGATGAGAATAATAAGGTTGATTTTCCAAAACTAATTGAGATGGTGGCTGAAGAAGCTCCTGAGATGAGAATCAGATTTACTACATCTCATCCAAAGGATATTTCAGACGAATTGATTGAGGCAATTGCGAAGCATAAAAATATTTGCAACCATATTCACTTGCCAGTTCAGTCGGGCAGTAATAATGTGCTTAAGCTAATGAATCGTAAGTATACCAAAGAATGGTATCTTGAAAGAATGGATAAAATAAAATCAACTATTCCTGATTGTGGATTGTCGTCTGATATCTTTTGTGGATTCTCTGGCGAAAGTGAAGAGGATTTTATGCAGACTTTAGATTTGATGAAAACTGTTGAATATGATTCTGCTTTTATGTTTAAATATTCTGTTCGACCAGGAACAGCTGCTGCAAAAAATCTTGTTGATGATGTGCAGGAAACAGAAAAGGTTGAACGATTAAATAGAATGATAAAGTTGCAAAACGAAATATCATTAAAGAAGAATCGTGAAGATATAGGGAAAACTTTTGAGGTTCTTGTAGAAGGTTACTCAAAGCGCTCAAATGAATCTTTATTTGGAAGAACACAGCAAAATAAAGTTGTAGTATTTCCTGCTGAGAATGTTAAAAAAGGGGACTTCGTTTTAGTGAAGATTGATGAGGTTAGTTCAGCAACATTAAAAGGGACTATAATAAAATAAATCCGACTATGAGCAAAATTGAAGAATTTCGTAAGTATCGTTCAGAGATGAACGAGAAGCTTCTCGAGAAAGACAATAAGATAATTAAACGTATTTACAGTCTTGACACTATTACATATCAGGATTCTGCTTTGGATTCAAAAACAAAAGAAATGCTGGGTTTGGTGTCTTCTATGGTTCTTAGATGCGACGATTGTATCAAATATCACCTCGAAACATGCTATGAACTTGGTGTTACAACAGATGAGATAATGGATATATTTGGTGTCGCAAATGTCGTTGGCGGTACAATTGTAATTCCTCATACACGTAGAGCAATAGAATATTGGGAAATGTTGACAAAAAATTGATTTTTTGTAAATTATAAGAAACAAGAACGGCATAGCCCTCACCGAAGGTAAACAAGAGTCAAGAAACAAGAAACAAGAAACAAGAGTCAAGAAACAAGATTCAAGAAACAAGAGTCAAGAAACAAGATTCAAGAGCTAAGATTTTAGATGCAATAGATTTATTGCAGGGATTTTATATCATTTAAAATAGGTATTAAGTCGACAAAATTCACCTTAATTTAAGAGAAATTCTTTCTAGTTAACATAATAAAATCTCATTTTTTTCGCTTATTATTTATAAGCATTTGTGGAATAGTCATTAAAACTGTATCGTATTGAATAAACATCTACTAAAAATTTAGAATTACTAATTGTTTTATTCACACTTTAAAATTTAATGACATGAAATCGAAAAAATCACCAAAAGCCGACCTCGAACGTAAAAGAGGATTATTCCTTGAAATTGGATTTATCATTGCACTTGGACTTTGCCTGGCAGCATTTGAATGGTCAAGTGAAGAAGTAAATACTGTAGAACTTGGAAATTTATCAAATACAGAAGTTGAAATGGAGATGATTCCAATTACAGAAGTAGAACCGCCGCCAGAACAAGAAAAACCAGAAGTAGAGCCTGAAAAGGTAATTGAGGAACTGAAAGTTGTTGATGATAAAAAGGAGGTTGATAAAATTAAATTTGATAGCGAAGCAAAAGATAAAAATCCTCCAAAAATTATTATTCCTGATGAACCGATAGTTATTGATGAGCCAACAGAACCTATTCCATTTTATGAAGTGAAAGATAAGCCTGAGTATCCAGGTGGAGATAAAGCAATGTTCAAGTTTATCCAAAAGAATTCTGTTTATCCTTCAATTCCAAAAGAAAATGGAGTAGAAGGAAAAGTTTATGTTCAATTTGTTATTGACGAAACTGGAAAGGTTATAAATCCTGTAATTGCTAAAGGTGTAGATCCATATCTTGATGCTGAGGCTATAAGAGTTGTTTCTCTTTTCCCTAAATGGAAACCCGGAAAACAAAGAGATATTCCTGTTCCTGTGACTTTTGTATTACCAATTAATTTCAACCTTGAATAATTATTAATATTCTCTATAGCAGAAACCGGTGTAAAAGCCGGTTTTTTTATTACCAGAAGAATAGTCCAACCCCAACTACAGATATTATTGCTCCAATTATTTCCATTAACCTTACTTTTTCTTTAAAAAGAATTATTGCAGGAAGAATTATTACCACGGGAGCTAAAGATGACAAAGTCGCAGCAACGCCAGTTTCAGTAAATTTTATCGCAATCAAACTAAATGAAACCCCTAAGAAAGGACCTGCTAACGAACCCAGAGCAATACTTTTCATTGCAGGAATATTTTTCATTCCATTAAATGTCTTTTTCCACAATTTTGCAAAGCTTAAAATCAGTGCAAAACCAACTATCCCAGCAATAATGCGAATTTGAGTTGCAGCAAAGGCATCATACTCACCCATTCCTTTTTTACTTAAAACCAAACCTCCTGCTTGTCCAACAGCACCACCAAAAGCTAATAAATAGCCAATAATGTTTTTCGAAGATTCTTTCTGATCCGTATTTTTGTCTTTTTCTTGTTTATCTGGTCGTCTGGATAATAAAACTATACTTATGCCAACTAGGGTAATTAGCATCGCAAATATTTGAATGTTTTTTAATGTTTCACCTAACATTATCCAACCAAGGAAAGCAGTTATTGGAGGAACTAGTGATAATATTAGCATAGATACTCTAGAACCAATTAGGATATATGCTTTAAAAAGCATTAAATCACCAATGACAAGCCCAACAATTCCGGAAAGGATTAGCCACATCCATGTGTTTAAATCTGCATCTGTTGCAAATGGAAGACCTCGTGTAATATATGAATAGATTGAAATGAAAAATAAGGCAAATATTAGCCTGATGAAATTTAATGGGAGTGAACCTATTTTTTTTCCGCCCGACTCAAAAGCCAATGCGCTAATAACCCACATAAAAGAAGTAGCTACTGCAAATATTTCACCTGTGTAATTGGCCATGTTGAAATTAATTCTTTGCAAAAGTAGTAAAAGGTCTGAGAAAACTGTAATTGGTTAATCAGCTCTTTAAATATCTTTCTTTGTTTGAAATCTGATATTAGATTAATTCTAGGTAGTTTTAAAGGTTAATTAGTTTTAGTATTGTAATGAAATAATTTGATGATTTGGACGCTGATTTTTACAATTTATTGATATGATTGTGCGGATTGTTGTCTTTTTTTGCTGTTTTTTTTCATTTTTTTGTAAAACAACAAGAGTTAATGTATTTTGTTATTCTTACAGAGGTTGTACATATATTAATTGCTGTGACTGTGAATTGTGAAGCAATTTTAGGATTAATAATTCGTTATAAATAAAGAAATATTTAAAGTTTTTATGGATTAATAATCTGTTTTGTATCAATTAGCAGAAAAATTTATGTCAAAGTTTGGCTGTAATTGAGAAAATATTTAATTTTACACACTTAAAATTTAAAAAGATGCAAGTTAAAAAATCACCAAAAGCAGATCTAGAAAAGAAAAAAACTCTTTTTCTTGAAATTGGGTTAGTAGTTGCACTAGCTGTTTGTTTAGTAGCATTTGAATGGACAACAGAAGAAGTTTCTCAAGGTAATCTCGGAGATTTAAACATGGACGAGGTTTTTGAAGAAGAAATTGAAAACACATTTGAAGAAGAAGAACAAATTGAAGAAGAAATAATAGAAGAAGAACCTGAGCAGGTTATTGAAGAACTTGTTGTTGTAGAAGATGACGTTGAGGTCGAAAATATTGAGATTAACTCTGAGGCGGATGAAAATACAAGTACAAGTACAAATATTATCACTACAGATGAAGTTGAGGTTGAAGAAGAAGTTGAGCCAATTGCTTTTGCTGTTGTAGAAGATAAGCCAGTTTTTCCTGGTGGAGATGCTGCTTTGATGAAATTTATTGCTGACAATACCAACTATCCCGAGATTGCCAAAGAGAATGGGATTCAAGGTAGAGTATTTATTCAGTTTGTAATTGATAAAACTGGTAGAGTGACTAGAGTTACTGTAGCAAAAGGTGTAGACCCTTATCTTGACGCAGAAGCTAAGAGAGTTGTTCAAATGTTACCAAACTGGAGTCCTGGTAAGCAAAGAGGGAAAGCTGTTCCTGTAACTTTTGTTGTGCCAATTAACTTCAAATTATATTAAGAATTTATTTATTTGATATATATGACCTTGCCTTTTTAGGCAGGGTCTTTTTATTATAAGCGTACAGAAATGGGGACAAACGAATCTTTAGAAAAAGCAGTGCTTGTTGGCGTAATAAGTCAGGAACAAACTAGAGAGCAAGTTGATGAATATCTTGAAGAACTTGACTTTTTGGCAAAAACTGCTGGGGTATACCCTCAAAAAAGATTCACTCAAAGTTTAACTATTCCAAATCCTAAAACATATGTTAATAGTGGAAAATTAAAAGATGTTTTGGATTTTATTGTTGAGAACGAAATCGGATTAGTAATTTTTGATGATGAATTAAGCCCTACTCAATTACGTAACCTCGAGAACTATTTAAAAGTAAAAGTTCTTGACCGTACTAATCTGATTCTTGATATTTTTGCACAAAGAGCCCGCACAGCGCATGCGAAAACACAAGTAGAATTAGCTCAATATCAATATATATTACCACGACTAACAAGAATGTGGACTCACCTCGAAAGACAGCGTGGAGGTATTGGTATGAGAGGGCCTGGTGAAACACAGATTGAAACAGACCGTAGAATTATTTTAGATAAGATATCTAAACTTAAAAAAGATCTTGTCAAGATTGACAAGCAAATGTATCAACAAAGAAAAAACAGAGGACAGCTTGTTAGAGTAGCTTTAGTAGGTTATACAAATGTCGGAAAATCGACAATTATGAATATGCTTAGTAAGTCAGAGGTGCTTGCTGAGAACAGACTCTTTGCAACTCTTGACACAACAGTTCGTAAGGTTGTGATTAACAATTTACCTTTTCTTTTGAGCGATACGGTAGGTTTTATCAGAAAATTGCCTCATAATCTTGTAGAAAGTTTTAAATCAACATTGGACGAAACTAGAGAGTCAGATTTAATTGTCCATGTTGTTGATGTATCTCATCCTTCTTTTGACGAACACATGACAGTAGTTAATGAAACTCTAAAGGAGTTAAATGTGATTAACAAGCCATCATTAGTAGTGTTTAATAAAATTGATCAGTTTTCTTTTACGCCAAAAGATGAGGATGATTTAACACCAAAACTGAAAGAAAACTATTCACTTGAAGAATTAAAACAATCGTACTTTGCTAAAAACGCATTTCCATCGGTATTTATATCTGCAAAGAAAAAAGAAAATGTAGATGAGTTCCGTGAAACACTTTTTAATATGGTGAGAAATATTCATTTCGAAAGATATCCATACAGTACAATTTAAAAAAATAGTGTAAATTTAGTATTTGTAAGCAAAAATTATTATTATTACACCCTGAAGAGACTTGATAGTCTGAGTTTTAGTGGAAGTGTTTGTTGAACTCGTTTGTAAGATTGGAAAACCCAATTGACAGGCATAAAAAGATGTATGATGAAAATCTATAATTTAGGTGGAAAAGGGACATTGTTAGATCAGTTTGTATCTGAGATTCGTGATCATGAAATTCAGTTAGATCGTGCAAGATTTCGTAATAATTTGGCTAGAATGGGTGAGGTTATGGCTTATGAGATGAGTAAAGAATTTCCTTTTATGTCCGAAGATGTGACAACACCATTAGGAATTGCTCAGGTTCCGATTCTTCAAGAGCAGCCTGTTATTGCAACTGTTTTAAGGGCAGGTATGCCTTATCATCAGGGATTTATCAATTATTTTGATCATGCTGATAGTGCTTTTATTGCTGGTTACAGAAAGTATGATAAAAGTGGAGGATTTGAAATTAAAATTGACTACATTTCTTCACCTCCAGTTGAAAATCGAATAGTTATTATTAATGATCCAATGCTTGCAAGTGGTGGTAGTATTGAGCTGGCTTATAAAGGATTGCTTGATTTTGGCAAACCTAAACATGTGCATATAGCTGCGATAATTGCAAGTAAAGAAGGTTTAGATTACATCGAAAGAGTTTTGCCAGAAAGTGAAATTAGTATTTGGGTTGGAGCAATTGATGATGAGCTTACTGTGAAGTCTTATATTGTCCCAGGACTGGGTGATGCAGGCGATTTAGCATACGGAAGAAAAGTTTAATAAATCAGTTTCTTATTGCATTACAAATCTTGCAGTTGTTCTATTCTTTTGCATGACTAATACCTTACGGTTTTCAGTCATTTTACGAATCGATTCTTTGTTGTAATATCTTATTGTAACAAGTTCAAGATTTGTATTGTATTTAACAAAATATTCTGTTTTAAGATCTTCAATTAATTTATCAAAATTACGATTATTACCATCAATTGATGCTGAAAAACTTATGGCAGAATTTTGAGTAATGTTAACCTTTATCTTGTATTTTGAGAATAACCCGAATAGTTTACTGATGTTTTCTTCAACAATGAACGAAAAATCTTTTGGTGAAACAGAAATCAAAACTTGATTGTTTTTTAAGATGTATAACGGCATTAATTCTAATTTGTAGTCCAATTGTCGGATTTCTGTTCCCTTTTCGTTAGGATGTAGAAAAGGACGTACAAAAAGAGGAATGCCTTTGTTCTCAATTGGCTTAATTGTTTTTGGATGAATTATTTTTGCTCCGTAAAACGCAAGTTCAATTGCTTCTCTGAATGAAAGAATGTCTATTTTCTCTGCAAAATTACACCATGCTGGATCAGCATTCATTATTCCAGGCACATTTTTCCAAATTGTTACGCTTTCGGCATCAAGAAGGTAAGCTAAAGCAGAAGCTGTATAATCAGAGCCTTCACGACCCAAAGTTGTATTTATTCCATCCTTGTCTCTTCCTATAAAGCCCTGTGTTACATAAATTGCATTAGGAGAGAAAGCCGCTCTAACTGGAATTTCAGATTCATCCCAAAGTATTTTTGCATCTCTGTTGTTTGAGTCTGTAATAATGTGTGATCTGATATCTTTAAGCTGATTATCTATGCCTTTAGATGAAAGAAAATTTGATAAGATTAGTGAGCTAAGTAGTTCACCATGACCGACAATATTGTCGTAGATTATATCATATTCATCTACGGGCTCGTTTGAAAGGATGCTTTCTAGACTTTTAAAAATAGAACAAAGTGCCTCTTTTGAGTTCTCGAAATGCTCTCCGAGTGCTTTTTGAGCAAAGGATTTATGAAAATCTTTAATTTGATCTAGAATTATATCTGTGCTAGATTCATTATTAACAAAGGCATCAACAAGCGATTCAAGTTTATTTGTAGTTTTATCAATAGCAGATACAACAATAACCAGATTTTTCTGGTTTGAAACTATTTTAAGAATATTGTTTAATGCATCAGGAGTTTCAATTGATGCACCTCCAAATTTAAATATCTGCATTGTTATCTTCCTTTTCCTGATTATTTTCTTTTTCTTTTTTTGAGTTTGCTCTTTTCTTATGTTTTAAGTTGATTTTGGGCTTCTCAACATTTTCCATATTATGAGTTAGAGTATGTACAAATTTGTACTCATCCAGAAACTCTCTAGCGATAACTCTTATGACAGTATAGCCTGGTATTGCTAACATCATTCCAAGAATGCCATATAAGCTTCCTGCAACAATAATTACAATAAAAATTTCTAATGGATGAGCTTTAACACTTTTCGAATATATCAAAGGTTGGAATAATACATTGTCTGTTAATTGAGCAACAGCAACCACACCTAAAATTTTTAAAATCAAAGGAATAATTTCTGTGTAAAAATCCAGATTAATATTTGCAGTAGTAATTAGAATTACCCCAATTGCGGCACCAATCCAAGGTCCAATATAAGGTATTATGTTTAGAGCTCCTCCTATCATTCCAACTAAAACTGCAAGATGAAATTCTATACCAATTATATAAAGCCCAGTTGTCAGTAATGTCATCATGAATGTAGTCTCTAAGATGACGCCTAACAAGTATCTTGCAGTTAAATTTTTAACAGAGGAAAGTACTTTTTTAGCTTTCTCTTCATATTTATTTGGGACAATTGCCAAAACTCCTTTGTCGAACAGGTGCTCATCTTTTAAGAAAAAGAAGCTGATAAATGTTATTGAGAATAATGATAAAAACAGGTTTACTGCAGAACCTCCAAGGTCATTTGCAAGAGTTCCTACAGAATCAAAACTTACAATTGAAGTTATTTGTTCGATAATAAAATCTTCGGTAGAAAACTCTGGTTGGTTTAGTATTGGAGTTTGTTGAATAAATTGATCAACATTGTTGATTGGTTTTTCAAGTCCTTCAGAAATAGTTTCTATATCAATAGCTTGAAATTCACTTACCTGATCAATTACCAGTGGAACCAATAACCTGAAAGCTAAGACAACAATAAACCACATTGTTATAAGTGTTAATAATGCTGCTAACCATTTTGGAGTAACGAGTTTTTTAATTCGAATCTTTCTAATCAGTTTGATAAGAGGATTGCCAAGAGCAGCAACGAATGCAGCAATTAGGACCCAGCCAACGATATTAGTAAAATAAACAACAAAAAGTACCAAGAGTACCAATCCCAGAAATCCAACTATATATCTTCTGTATTTTTCCATCAAACAAAATTTTTACGAAAATACGTAAAATGATAAAAAAAACCTCCTAATTATACTTTTAAATAAAAAGGAGGCTTAAATATCGTGTGTTTAGGTTTAAATTCCGAACTCTTTCTTTACAATATCAACATAATCAAGTTTTTCCCATGTAAATAGTTCAACTTCAATGTTTTTTGAACCTTGATAAGGTGAGTCAAAATGTTTAGAAACCATTCTTGGAGTACGACCAAAATGTCCGTAAGAAGCAGTTTCTTTATAGATAGGATTTCTTAATTTAAGACGCTCTTCTATACCTGCAGGTTTAAGGTCAAAAATATTTTTGATTTTTTCTGCAATTTGAGAATCATTTAAATCAATATTTGCTGTTCCGTAAGTATTTGCATAAACACCAACTGGTTCTGCAACACCAATTGCATAAGCTAATTGAATGAGAATTTCATCAGCAACACCTGCAGCAACTAGGTTTTTTGCAATATGACGAGAAGCATAAGCTGCAGATCTGTCAACTTTTGAAGGATCTTTTCCACTAAATGCACCACCACCGTGAGCACCTTTTCCACCATAAGTGTCAACAATAATTTTACGACCTGTAAGACCAGTATCTCCGTGAGGACCACCAATTACAAATTTTCCTGTTGGGTTAACATGTAATGTGAAGTCGTCTTTGAAAAGAACTTGAATTCTTTCTGGTAATTCAGCAATAACTCTAGGAAGTAAGATGTTTTTCACATCTTCTTTAATTTTATTAAGCATTGCTGCTTCGTCTTCGTTAAAGTCGTCGTGCTGAGTAGAAACAACAACAGTGTCAATTCTTACTGGATGATTGTTGTCATCATATTCAATTGTTACCTGAGATTTTGAATCAGGACGAAGATATGTCATTTCTTTTCCTTCTTTACGAATATCTGCAAGTACTTGTAGAATTCTGTGTGAAAGGTCAAGAGGCAAAGGCATGAAAGTGTCAGTGTCTTTACAAGCGTAACCAAACATCATCCCTTGGTCACCTGCACCTTGTTCTTTGTGTAATCCTTCTCCGGCAACAACACCTTGGTTAATATCAGGAGATTGCTCGTGAATAGCAGAAAGAACGCCACAAGAATTTCCATCAAATTGATACTCGCCTTTTGTATAACCTATTTCGTTTACAACTTTACGTGCAACTTCTTGAACATCAACATAAGAAGTTGATTTAACTTCACCTGCTACAACAACAAGACCAGTTGTTACTAAAGTTTCGCAAGCTACTTTTGAATGTGAATCAAATGCCATAAATTCGTCAAGAATTGCATCTGAGATTTGATCAGAAACTTTATCTGGATGCCCTTCAGATACAGATTCTGATGTGAAATAATAACTCATATTAATAAATTTTAAATATTAAAAAATTAAGTTATGGATTTATAAGGATGTAGGCTAGACGATTTTTAGCAATTTTTTCTCGTGGTTGCAAGCATCCAAATCCATCCACAAATATTAATACAAAAATATATATAGTTTATGAGAAAATGAAAAAAAACACAATTTATTTTTTTATATTTGTAAGCATAATTAAAAAATCAGACATATGGCTAGGAGTTACGAAGAAGAAATGAATAATCTGAATATCATAGGAAACGGGACATCTGTAACTGGTGATGTTACTTCAAATGGAGATATCAGAATTGATGGGAAACTTCAAGGGAATCTAAATTCTAAATCAAAACTTGTTCTTGGAGCTACAGGAAAACTTGTTGGGGAAGTTTTTTGTAAAAATTCTGAAATTTCAGGTCAAATTGAAGGGAAAATTACTGTAGAGGAGTTGTTGATTCTTAAATCGTCTGCAAAAATTTATGGTGATATTATCGCATCAAAGCTGTCGATTGAACCAGGAGCAGTTTTTACAGGAACTTGTAATATGGGTGGAAATATTAAAACTCAAGATTCAGAAGATGTAAAGCCTGAGAATGACGCAAAAAAATAAAAAAGATAACAAAGAGATAAAAGGAGGGTTTAATAAATTTGTCAGATTCTCTACAATTGCTTTTGAGATGGCAATAATTATTGCTGTCGGAACTTATGGGGGGGATTGGCTAGATGATTATTTTGAATTTGACACTCCGATCTTAACAATAATTCTATCTCTTTTTTCAATTTTTGCATCGCTTTATCTTGTTATAAAACAGGTTAATAATGCTAATAAGTCTTAAAGATCTTAAGTTAATCCTGAATATTGGCTTTGCGGGAATTGTTATTTTTGGAGCTCATTATGCTTTATTGAGTATTTTCCCTCGGCAGCTTTATGCTCCGGATTTGTTGTTGATACATCCATTTATGTTAACTATCACGATGGTGGCAGTAATTGGAGTTAAAATTGTATTTAAAAAGGCTAAGTCTCAGGTTAGAGGTTTTGCTTTCCTGGGAAGTAGTCTTGTAAAAATGTTTTTGTCTATTTTGTTTTTGATTCCAGTATTTAAAAACGATAGTCTATTCAGAAAAGAATATGTTCTGCAGTTTTTTATGATATATTTCATTTATTTGGCAATCGAAGTTTATTATCTTGTGCGTGATTTCAAAAGCGATTAAGAAATAAAAAAAACCTGCTGATTTTATTGGAAATTGATTTTGAAAATGTAAATTTGTAGTGGCACATTAATTCAATATTTTTATGAACCGTTTTATTTTATTGATATTTTTTACTTTTGTTTTTGCTTTTGGCAATATGGCGTTAGCGTCAGAGTCAAATCATGATGAAGCAGAAGGAGAAGAAAAGTTTGATGTAACCGAGTTGATTATGCATCACATTAAAGATGCGCATGATTGGCATATATTAGATTACACCAATAGTAGTGATGAGAAAGTCTCTGTTTCTCTACCTTTGCCAATAATTCTGTTCTATGACGGGCATTTGGATGTATTTATGTCAAGCGAATTTGAACATGGGCATAAAGCCGTAACTAAAGGATCAAACACATACATATTACATCATAATAAAATTTATCTTGCCGATGAACATGGCGAAATAACTTATGAAGAAAAAGACGGAGAGCATGTTGTTGTTAATGAAGCACCGCTTGATTTTTCAATAACAAAGAATATTTTCTCAATGATAATAGTTTCTATTATTTTATTATTAGTATTTATTGGTGTTGCTAAATCATATAAAAAACGTCCAGGGAGACCTAAGGGGTTGCAAGCTTTGCTTGAGCCAGTGATCATGTACGTTAAGGATGAGATTGCATATCCAAATTTAGGAAAGAAGACAGATAAGTTTTTGCCATTTTTATTGACGATATTCTTCTTTATTTTATTCAATAATCTTATGGGAATTATTCCGATTTTCCCTGGTGGAGCTAACGTTACAGGTAATATTGCAGTTACAATGACACTTGCAGTATTTACATTTTTTGCAATAAATTTTAATGGGAATAAGCATTATTGGAAACACACTTTGTGGATGCCAGGTGTGCCTGTGTTTGTTAAGCCAATTCTTGCGATTGTTGAGATCATGGGTATGATAGTTAAGCCTGTTGCTTTAACAATTCGTTTGTTTGCAAACATTACGGCAGGCCATATAATTATTTTAAGTCTTGTTTCATTGATTTTTATTTACGAATCTTTTGTAATGTCTCCAGTATCAGTATTGTTTGTGTTGTTCATGAACTGTCTTGAATTATTGGTAGCATTTTTACAGGCATATATCTTTACAATGCTTTCTGCTTTATTTATTGGAATGGCAGTAGAAGAGCATCATTAGAATTAGAATTTTTTATGTTTAACTTTAATATATATTTATTATGACAGGAATTCCAGCAATTGGCGCTGCTTTAGCAGTTATTGGAGCCAGCTATGGTATTGGAAAAATTGGTAGTTCTGCAATGGACGCTATTGCAAGACAACCAGAAGCTGCAAAAAACATTCAGTCTGCAATGATTATTGTTGCTGCACTTGTTGAGGGTGTTGCACTATTTGGTGTTGTTGTTGCCTTAATGGCTTTATCAGCTTAAAGAAACTTACATTTCCCGCAGGGCGATTGGCTCCGGGAAATGTTTTTTGTAAAACAATAAAAAAACAATAATATGGATCTCGTAACACCCGGAATTGGGTTAATATTTTGGACAGGACTAATATTCGCAATTTTGCTTTTTATTCTGACAAAATTTGCTTGGAAGCCAATCAATAAAATGATTACAAACAGAAATCAGAGTATTGAAGATGCTTTAAATCAAGCAGAATTGGCTCGTGAAGAGATGAAAAAACTTCATGCTGATAATGAGAAAATTCTTGCAGAAGCTAGAGGCGAAAGAGATAAAATGCTTAAAGAAGCCAAAGAGTTAAAAGAAGAAATTATTGGTCAGGCAAAAGGCGAAGCTCAAAAAGAAGTTGAAAAACTTAAGAAATCAGCATCTTCCGAAATTGAAGCACAGAAATCTGCTGCTATGGAAGAAATTCGCAATCAGGTTCTTGACTTGTCAGTTTTAGTAGCAGAGAAAGTTATTAGAAAAGAACTTAAGTCTGGTCCAGAGCATGAAAAACTCATTGATGATCTGTTGAAAGACGTTAAACTTAACTAATTATGAATTTAAGTAAAATATCGGTAAGGTATGCCAAAGCTATCTTTTTGTTAGCTCAGGAAAAGAATGTACTCGATATAGTATATTCAGATTTTCAGCTAATAAGACAGAGTTTGCAGCAAACCCCAGAATTTACAGAAATAATTTCAAGCCCGGTAATTTCACCAAAAGATAAGTTGGGTGTGCTTACTAATGTCTTTAGTAAGTATGTGTCTGAAATTACTATGAAATTTTTGGTTTTAGTTGTAGAAAAGAATCGGGAAACCTATCTTTTAGATATCGCACGTAATTTTGAGGCGCAATATCGCAAAGAGAACAATATTAATGAGGTTGTCGTTACAACTAAAAATGAAATTAATAAAGAAACTGCTTATAAAATTGGTAGTTTGGTTTCTGAAGCATTTGATTCCAAGGTTGAGATTAAAAATAATACTGATGAAGAAATGATTGGTGGTATTATTATAAGAATTGAAAACAAACAACTTGATCTTAGTGTTAACACACAGTTACAGGAAATCAAAAAGAACTTACAGAAAGAGTCGTATAAAAAAATAATATAACAAATAAGAGTACAGTTATGGCAGATATTAAACCATCGGAAGTATCAGAAATCTTAAAACAGGAATTAGAAGGATTATCCGGTAAAACAAATTTAGAAGAGGTTGGTACCGTTCTCCAGGTTGGAGATGGGATTGCTAGAATTCATGGCCTTGATAATGTTCAAGCCAATGAACTTATCGAATTTGAAAATGGAATTAAAGGAATTGTTCTTAACCTAGAGGAAGATAACGTTGGAGCAGTACTATTAGGTCCGGGAGAAGAGATTAAAGAAGGAGACGTAGTTCGTCGTTTACAAAGAATTGCATCCATAGAAGTAGGTGAAGAAATGCTCGGTAGAGTAGTAAACACCATCGGAGAGCCACTTGATGGTAAAGGTCCTATTGGTGGAGAATTGTTTGAAATGCCACTTGAAAGAATTGCTCCTGGTGTAATTTTTCGTCAGCCAGTAACAGAGCCTTTACAAACTGGTATTAAGGCTATCGACTCTATGGTTCCAATTGGAAGAGGACAAAGAGAGCTTATTATTGGTGACCGTCAGACAGGTAAAACTGCAATTGCAATAGATACAATTATTAATCAGAAGCACTTTTATGAAAAAGGAGAGCCTGTTTATTGTATTTATGTAGCTATTGGTCAAAAAGGCTCTACTGTTGCAAATATTGCTAAAACTCTAGCTAATTATGGTGCTCTTGATTATACTGTGATTGTTACAGCATCTGCTTCAGATCCTGCTGCTATGCAATATTATGCTCCATTTGCTGGATGTGCTATTGGAGAGTATTTTAGAGATACAGGAAGACCAGCTCTTATTATTTATGATGACCTTTCAAAACAAGCTGTATCATATCGTGAAGTTTCTTTATTGTTGAGAAGACCACCGGGACGTGAAGCATATCCTGGTGATGTATTTTATCTTCACTCAAGATTACTTGAAAGAGCTGCGAAAGTTATTCAATCTGATGAAATTGCAGCAAATATGAACGACTTGCCAGAATGTCTAAAAGGTAAAGTAAAAGGTGGTGGATCGTTAACAGCATTGCCAATTATTGAAACTCAGGCTGGTGATATTTCAGCATATATTCCTACAAATGTGATTTCTATTACTGATGGTCAGATTTTCCTTGAGTCAGGTTTGTTTAACTCTGGTGTTCGTCCTGCGATTAATGTTGGAGTATCTGTATCTAGAGTAGGTGGTAATGCTCAGATAAAATGTATGAAAAAGATTTCAGGGACCTTAAAAATTGATCAGGCTCAGTTTAGAGAACTTGAAGCTTTTGCAAAATTCGGATCTGATCTTGATGCGGTAACTTTATCTGTAATTGATAAAGGACGTAAAAATGTAGAAATCTTGAAACAAGGTGAGCATAGCCCAGTTTTAGTTGAAAATCAGGCAGCGATTATTTATTGTGGAACAAAGGGATTACTAAAAGAAATTCCAATAGATAGAGTTAAAGAATTTGAAAAGGAGTATGTTGAATCTCTAAATCTTAACAATAAAGATATCATGGAACGTCTGGCAAAAGGTGAGTTTAATGATGAAATCACAAAAGCACTTACCGAAGTAGCTGGTCAAATTGCAGATAAATATAAAAATTAATTAATCCTATGGCAGGACTTAAAGATATACGAAACCGGATTGCATCTGTAAAATCAACAAGACAGATTACTTCTGCAATGAAAATGGTTTCAGCTGCAAAGCTAAAAAGAGCTCAGGATCGAGTCGTTCAAATTCGTCCTTATGCCAATAAACTAAAAGATGTGCTAACTGAAGTTAGTTCCGGATTGGATAAGAATCACAAAGGAGTTTATACAGTACAACGACCTGTAGAAAATGTTTTAATCGTCTTAGTGGCGTCGAATAGAGGGTTGTGTGGAGCATTTAATGCGAATGCATGTAAGATGGCTATAACCCATGTAGATGAGCATTACTCTTATCTTCCAAAGGAGAAAATAAAATTCTTTTGTATTGGAAAAAAAGCGAATGAATTTATTTCAGGGCAAGGGTATACAATTGTTAAAGAGGCTAATGCAATTTTTGATGATTTGACATTTGAAAATACTGTTGAGCTGTCAAAATACTTAATGAGTGGGTTTGTTGCAGGAGATTTCGATAAAATTGATTTGATTTACAATAGTTTTAAAAATGCTGCTGTTCAATATCAGGTTGTTGAAACATTTCTTCCAATGGAAATTAAGTCAGAGGAACGTAGCCTGCCATCTGAGTACATTTTTGAGCCAGATATGCATACTATAGTTGATGAGATGATCCCTAAGTCTCTAAGAGTACAATTGTTTAAAATAATTATCGATAGTAATGCTGCTGAGCATGGTGCGCGTATGACAGCAATGCATCAGGCTACCGATAATGCTTCGGAATTGATTAAGGATCTTACTTTAATGTACAACAAAGCAAGACAGACATCGATTACAAATGAAATTCTTGAAATTACCAGTGGTGCTAATGCACTAAAAGGGTAGTTAGAGTTAAATATTTTACTGAACAGAACTTTATAATAATTCTCTAAGGATATTATAAAGTTCTTTTCTTTTTATGGGTTTAGGTAAAAAACCATCGAAATTCTTTTTTGCAAAACTTGCAGAATCTTCAGATTGAGTGAAAGCAGTACATGCAACTACTTTTAAGTCGCTTCTTATTTTTTTAATCTCAATTAATGCCTCATTGCCACTTAGCCCAGGCATTTTAATATCCATAAGTACAATTGAAATATCTTTATTTTGCTTGACAATGTCAACAGCTTCATGTCCAGTTTGTGCTCTTAGAACAGTAGCTCCAGCTTTTGTTAGGATGGTTTTTAAAAGTTGAAAATTGATTTTTTCATCTTCTGCTACCAAAATGATATATGATGTTAAATTTGGTGTCTCATTAGTGTTTCCCAGACTCTTTTGCTTCTTATAAGTACTTTCCTTTACAGGTATACTAACTTTTATTTTTGTTCCTTTATCTAAAACTGATGTAATACTCATTTCTCCTCCTAATAAATCGATATAAGCTTTAGAAATTGGGATTCCAAAGCCTTTGGTTATTTTCCTGGTTTTCATGTCTGAAACGCTAATCCAATTGAATATATGGTTTAATGCTTCTTTGCTAATGCCTTTTCCTGTATCGTTAATGTTAAAAATAATATTTTCTCCATCTGCAAAATATGTGAATTCAACTTTACCACTTTTAGTATATTTGAAAGCATTTGATAACAAATGTAATAAAATTTGTTTAATTTTTATTATGTCGCTATAAACAATGAGTTTATCCTTAAATCTTGGATTAACTATAAACTCTATATCAGGATTTTTCTGTAAGACTTTAAAGTGTTGTACAACTTCATCTAATAACTGGTTTGCATCAATAATTTCAAAATTAACGTTGGTTCGACCTGATTCAATTTCTGAAATTTCTTCTAGATTTTTTGCATAATTACGAAGTTGTTGAATAGAATCTGTAACGTGTAAATTAGTTTTATAGCAATCTGATGTTTCATCAAGATTAAGTTTTAGACTGGATAATTCATTAACAGGCTTTTGTATTTTATGACTCACATTATGTAAAAAAGCAGATTTCAAATTGTCGTTTCGTTCGGCTTTTTCTTTTGCTTTTATGAGTTCATACTCCATAATTTTTCTTTCAGTTATATCTCTGCCAACACCTATTATTTTAATAACTTTATTTTGTTCATTTAATATGGCTTTATTGCTCCAGGCAAGCCACCTCCATCCATTTGAAGATAGCGCACGATGCTCAATATAACAAGAGTGTGGATAGTTTTTTAGTCTGGTCATTTCCAGATTAGTTTCCTGTTTATCATCTTCATGCACAATAGGCATAAAGTTTGTCCCTATAATTGTGTTTTCATCTTTTCCAAAGAACTCACAATATGCTTTGTTAGCATACAAAAACCTTCCATGCTTGTCAAGTTTAATAATAAGCTCATTTTGATTTTCTACAAGCAGTCTATATTTTTCTTCACTAATTTTAAGTTCGGTTTCTGCTTTTTTTCGGTCTGTAATGTCCAATATAACACCATCAATATATTCGATATCTGAAATTTGTGTTACTTTTCCTTTTTCCCAAACATGTTTAATTATACCATCTTTAGTAATAATCCTGTATTCTACAACAAAGTTTTTATTGTATTTTACTCCATCATATACTGATTTTCGTACTTTAGGTCTATCTTCTGGATGAATTATGTCATCGTATGCTAGTACTTCATTTTTGATAAAATTTTTCATTTCATAGCCAGTGAGTCGATTTGTCTCTTCTGACATAAAAAGCATTGTCCAATTAATATCGTTCAGACACCTGTATACAATTCCTGGAATATTTTCCATTAACAGACCAAGCTTAATTTCAGTTTCCTGAAATCTTTTCTCCATTTCTTTTTGTTCTGTAATGTCTCTTAGGTGTTCAATTATCTGAACAATTTTTCCATTTTCATTTTTTATAGGATATGCTCTTATATCTAGCCATTTATTTTCTTCTGGAAAATGCTTGATTTTTTGGATAATTTGACCTGTCTCAAAGCTTTCTGATGCCGGACAATCTGTGCATTTTTTATCTCGACCTATTAGTTTATAACACTTTAAACCAATAGCATCACTTTCTTTTAAGTTTGAAAAATTATAGCCTGCTTTATTGTAGTATAGGATTGTATTTTCAGCATCATGAACAGAAATAATGTCAGGAATGGAATCAAATATTATAGAACTATCTGCAAGATTGTCCTGATTTGAACACGTACAATTATTTTTGAAAACAAACAGAGATAAATTATTATTTTCATTTAGAGAAATCTCAGTAAGATAGAACCTTTTATTGTTATCAAAGATGAAATAATTATTGCGTATAAGGTCAAATTGCAGAAGATTTTTGTAATAGTTATCAGTTATGTCAGCTTCATTTATCCCTATAGCTTCAAGAAAAAGTTCATTTGCATAAATAATTTGTCCTTCCAAATTAGTAATGATAGCACGTTCATTAAATTGTTTAATTAAGTTAAGAATATTGGTTGACATATTATTATGCATTTTTTGCACTTTTAGTAATAAAATGTGTACGTAGATTTATTATTATAGTTACATTTTATTTTGATAAACAATTCGTGTTTGAATACAAAAGACATATTATGGAGAGTGATGTGATAATGGAATTTTCAAGTTATTTTGTTATAGTCTTTTACGGAATCCAATATACCTCAGTAAAGTTCACAATTTTATCGTTTTTTATTGAAATGCCTTCGCTTTCGAGTAGTTCTTGCATTACTTTTTCTCCTCCAAAATGATGTTTCCCAGTTAGCATACCATTTCTATTTACCACTCTATGTGCAGGAACCCATGGCTGAACAGTATGAGCATTATTCATAGCCCAGCCTACCATTCGTGAAGATTGTGGGCTGCCAATGGCTTTGGCTATAGCTCCATAAGAAGTTACTTTGCCATAAGGAATTTTTCTTACTGTTTCGTAAACCTTATCAAAGAAGCTTTTGTTATTTGTCATCTTTAACAACTGGTTCGATTATTTGTAAATCAGCTGGTAAAAGGAATTTAAGGTATTTAATGGTGCGATCTTTTTCGGTCCAGAGCTTTTCGTAATGTGTTTTTACTCTCATTATTCCTGTATAAAAGTCTGAATTGTATAAATCGCCAATATCTTTAAGAACTTCTAATTTATTCAATGCAACAACTTCTTTAGTGTAGTTATAAAGTGTGTCATCGTCAGTTTTTAAATGTACTGTACCATTATCTTTTAAGAAGCTCTGATACTTTGTTAAGAATTGTGAAGAAGTTAAACGTTTTCTAATTCTTTTTTTAGGGCCAAGTTGAGGATCTGGAAATGTAATCCAAATTTCATCAATCTCGTTTTTAGCAAAGCATAAAGGGGTAAATTCTACTCTTGTACGTACAAAAGCAATGTTTTTTAGCCCCATATTTAAAGAGTCTTTAGCTCCTCTCCACATTCTTGCTCCTTTAATGTCGATGCCTATATAATTGTTTTCTGGATTCTGACGTGCAAGTTCAACTGAATACTCGCCTTTCCCACAGCCAATTTCTAGTGTGATAGGATTATTGTTTTTAAAGAATTCGTCTTTCCACTTGGATTTTAATTCATAGTCTTTATTCATTGAGTAATGCAGTTCTGGCTCAAAGAAATGAGGAAAAGTTCTGCATTCGGCGAATTTTAGTAATTTCTTTTTTTGTGACATCCTAATACTATTTTGATGCAACTTCTTCTACTCTTAAGCCCATATCCATTATTCCTGGGAGCTCGTCTACTCTCATTGCTTGCTCAAACTGAACTCTATAGGTTCCGGTGTGATTAAATCTAACATTAGATTTCCAAGGTATTTGTACATCCCAAATATCTCCCAAACCTTCACCAATCCATTTATTCTCTTTGTCGATTAAAACACATTCCACAGTATCTGTTTCTTTTGTACCATTTGGAGCAGAGGAAGTAACAAACAGCCATAAATTATTGTATTGATACAGACTAGCATGTCTTACATTAATGTAAATATTATGTAAGGAACTAGTATCTTCAACTTCGAATTCGAATTTTACAATGTTTTTATTTGACCATACATTATTTTCGATTTCAACATATTCCTCATATACTTTGTTTCTGTCACATGAGAACAGAGAAATCGTAATAAAGATTATCGCAATAAAAGATAGTTTATTTTTCATTTCTTTTTGGTTTATGGTGTTTTCTTCTTTTCTTTTTACGATGATTTGGTTTATCTGGTTTGTCAAATCTGGTAAGACTTTCAGAGTTTAATTCGTCTTTAAAAGTGGTATTTCTGCCACCTGGCTTTTCTACTTCAAAAATTTCGTCAGGAACAATGCCTTTATTATTTAAATCGATGATTTCTTTAACTTTACTAACGTGTAATGCTCTGATAACAGGTACGTCATTAAGTCTGATTTCAAAATACATCATTTGTTTAAAAATATCATTTTTGATATGATGAGCATTGCCTAACTTTGTTTTGATTGTGTTTATTTTATCAGGGAACATTCTTCTTGCATCCAGATATAATGGCAATTCGTAGTTTAAGCAGCACTTTAACTTAGAGCATTGTCCTGCTAATTTTTGAGGATTTAAAGAAAGTTCTTGTAATCTAGCAGAGTTAGTAGATACTGAATTAAAATCTGACATCCATGTAGTACAACACAATTCTCTGCCACAAGGTCCAATTCCACCAATTCTTCCGGCTTCTTGTCTTGCCCCGATTTGTTTCATTTCGATACGAATACGAAACTCTTCAGCCATTTTTTTGATTAGTTCTCTAAAATCAACACGTTCTTCAGCGATATAGTAGAAAATAGCTTTTGTTTTATCACCTTGAAATTCAACATCTCCGATTTTCATAGAGAGATTAAGCATATCTGCAAGTTCTCTTGTTCTAAGCATTGTTGGTATTTCGCGTGCAATTGCTTCTTGCCATTTCTGAATATCAGATGATCTGGCTTTACGATAAATTTTTCGGTACGTATTGTCTTTTGTTGGTTTATGCTTAGTCTTTTGCAACATAGCAATACTTCCAGCAGCAGAAATTATCCCAATATCGTGTCCTGGAGAAGATTCAACAGCTATAATATCTCCTACATTTAAAGCTAGATTAAGAGTGTTTTCGTAAATTCCCTTTCTAGTGTTTTTAAATCTGACCTCAAAAAATCTATTTTGAGCCAAAGGGTCGTTTATGTCTTGTGTCCAGTCATAAACATTTAGTTTATTGCAACAATTAACACTATTTATATTGCAACCGTTTTCGTCCACACTTGATGTTGAACATCCTCTTTCGTATTCGCGGTCTGTCATAGTTTACGTTTTTCTAATATTTTTCATAATTTTAAACGCTACATCAACAAAAACAATTTTAGAATTTGCATTGCGTTCAATATGTAAGTGAGCTTCTTCAAATATTGCTGAAAGTTCGTTAATATTTGCTTTATTTACAAATCGTGCAAACTTTTTTGAAAACTCCATTTCTTTGGAAGTTAAGTAAACAACATTTTGTAGCTCAGTGTTATATATAAAATTCTCTCGAAGTAAAATTAAACAATAGTAAAGAAACCCTTTTTGTCTTTCCCGAGAAATCTTTGCAAGTTGCTCAGAGAGTTTAATTGCTTCCTGAATATTTCTTGCGTAGCAGAGTCTCATTAACTCTGTAAATTTATTTAAATTGTATTCGGTTTCTTCGTTTAAAAGTATTTGTTTTTTTGCTTCCAATAAACTCCCATTACTAATCCTGACAATATCTCTTGACATTTTCTCATCTAAGTTATACTTTTGAGAAATTGCATTAGTTAAAATTTCTTCATCGATACCAAGAATTTTGATAGGTTGTGTGCGAGACAGAATTGTGGGTAAAATGTCTTCACGACTATTGCTTACAAGTATAAAGATTGTGTTTTGAGGAGGTTCTTCCAAAATTTTTAATAATTTGTTTGCTGAAGTTGTATTCATTCTTTCCGGCAACCAAATAATCATGAATTTATATTCAGATTCAAAAGTTTTTAGATTAAGCTTTCTTAAAATTTCTGATGATTCATCTTTATAGATACTTCCTTGTTTGTTTTCAGAATCTAGAGAAAATAACCAGTCGTGATATGAAAAATATGGGTTTTCTAAAACTCTTTCTCTCCATTTTTCAATATATGTATCGCTTATTGATTTTTTCCCGCTCTGAGAAACGACAGGAAATACAAAATGTAAATCAGGGTGAATTAGTTTTTCGTATTTTTTGCAACTTGGACATTCTCCACAGGAATCGTTATTACTCTTGTTTTCACAAGATATAAATTGCGCAAAAGCAATAGCAAGGGGGAGCTTTCCAACTCCGGGATTACCATAAAATAGATAAGAATGACTCACACGATTATCATGAAAAGCCTTAACTAGATTTTTCTTAACATTTTCTTGCCCTATGATTTTGTCAAATTTCATAAATGAATATAATATGCAAAAATAGTAAAAACCTTAGAGATTTACCCTATTTTTTATGAAGCGTTTTTACTTCCTGCAATTTGATTACTTTAACACTTGATTCGTTTTATAAAATTTAAAGATAAAAAACATGAATTTCTAGTTGATTATTCGTCTAAACATGCTAAGTTTGTTGCGTAAAAAAAAAATAGTGTTATTTTCATAAATGGTTGGATATGAATAGTATAGATGCGTATAATTTTGACAATAAGAGAGTTTTACTAAGGGTTGATTTTAATATTCCTATTACAAGCGAAGAATATGATTCGGTAGATGAAACCAGAATTACACTTTCATTACCTACAATTCAAAAAATTCTATCAGAAAATGGATCAATTATTTTGTTGACACATTGGGGTAGACCAAAGGGAAAAGTAATAGAAAAGCGTTCGTTAAGGAATATCTTACCAAATATCGAAAAACTAATTGGAAGAAAGATCGAGTTTTGTGAGGATCCTCTTTCAGATGAAACTTTGAAGAAAGCTCAGGATATGCAACCTGGAGATATAATGCTTTTGGAAAACCTTAGATTTTTTAAAGGAGAACTTGAAGCGGATGAATTATTTGCAGAAAAACTATCTAAGCTAGGAGATTGTTATGTGAATAATTCTTTTGGAACAGCACATCGTAATCATGCTTCAACAGCTACACTTGCTAAGTTTTTTCCATATGATAAATTATTTGGTTATGTATTTGAGTCGGAGATTAAGAAACTAGATAAATTATTTAAAAGTGCCGAATCTCCATTTACTCTAATGATAGGAGGCAATAAAGTAACTACTAAAATTAGTATTGTTGAAACTCTTCTTCCAAAAATTGATAATTTGTTAATTGGTGGAGGGATTGCATTCACATTTGCAAAAGCTATAGGTTATAATGTTGGAGATTCATTAGTAGAAGAAGAGTATGTTGATATCGCAAAGCGAATTTTAAAGAATGCTAAGAAATTTGATGTGAATATTCAACTTCCTGTAGATTGTGTTATTGCTGATAAAAATGGGAATAATGCAAATATTGAACATTGTGAATTTTCAGAAATTCCTGATGGGTGGCAAGGTTTAGATATTGGAATAAAAACAATAGATTTATTTGCTGAAATAATTGAAGCTTCAAAAACATTGCTTTGGGATGGCCCATTAGGTGTTTATGAGATGTCTCATTTTTCATACGGAACCCTTAAGCTCGCTCTTTCTGTTGCCAGAGCTACAGATAAAGGCTTGTATTCTGTTGTTGGTGGTGGTGATACTATTGCTGCTCTTAACAAATATAGTTTAGTACATAAAATTTCATATATTAGTTCTGCTGGTGGTGCGCTATTAGAGTATTTCGAGAAAAAGAACTTGCCATCAATAAAAGCAATAATTGAATCTTTTAGTATTGATGATTACAATTTTTATGGTAAGAAGGTTCTTATTCGAGTTGACTTTAATGTGCCATTAGATGAGAATTTTGAAATTGTTGATGATACACGAATTGTTACAGCAATTCCAACAATACGAAAAATAATGGCAGACGGTGGGTCTGTTATTTTGATGACTCATCTTGGCAGGCCCAAAGGGAAATATGTTGAAAAGTGTTCAGTGAAACATATTGTTCCTTATTTGTCAAAATCTTTGGAGACAGATGTTAAGTTTGCTCCCGATTGTATTGGGGACGAAGCTTTTGAAATGTCACAATCTCTACAACCTAGAGATGTTATGATACTTGAAAATCTTCGTTTTTACGAAGAGGAGACAAATAATGATGAAGAATTTGCATCAAAACTTGCGAAACTCGGAGATGTTTATATTATGAATGCCTTTGGTACAGCTCATAGAGCCCATGCATCAACATATATGGTGGCCAAATTCTTTCCAGAAGATAAGATGTTAGGTTATCTTGTCGAAAGTGAGATAAATAATATCAATAGAGTTTTATATAAAGGAGAAAAGCCGTTTACTGCAATTGTTGGAGGATCAAAAGTTTCAACAAAAATAGATATTATTCGCGCTTTAATGGAGAAAGTCGATAATCTAATTATTGGTGGGGGTATTGCTTTTACCTTTATTAAAGCAATGGGCGGTAATATTGGAGATTCTTTAGTAGAGGAAGATTATGTTTCTGTAGCAAAGGAAATCCTGGAACAGGCTATGGAAACTGATGTAAAGCTCTATTTGCCAATAGATTGTATTATTGCAGATAAGTTTGATAATAATGCAAAAATCAAGCATTGTAAGATAAATGAAATTCCAAAGGGGTGGATGGGACTTGATATAGGAATTAAAACTGCTGAAACTTTTAATAAGGTTATTGAAAAGTCGAATACACTATTATGGAATGGACCAATGGGAGTTTTTGAAATGGACCATTTTTGTAATGGGACGATCAAAATAGCTTTGGCTGTTTCTCGTTCTACTGATTTTGGCGCATTTTCGCTTGTTGGTGGTGGAGATAGTATTGCTGCTCTAAATAAATATGGACTTGCTCATAAAATCTCATATGTTTCTACTGCAGGTGGAGCACTATTGGAATATATTGAAGGAAAAGAGTTGCCTAGCTTAAGGGCGATAAGAACTAGACTTTAGCCCAAGAATTATATATAAAGTGCAAAATCTAGCAGAACTTCACGTTTTAAGTAGAAATACGTATTTGTGCTTGGTAATTAAAAATATTGCTTTAAAAAAGCAATATTTTTGACATGAGATTAACTTATTTTCCTACATTTGTTGACATTAATCATTATTTTTTAATATGAGAAAATATTTTCTTTTATTAATTGCCGCATTGTTTATTCAAATATCTTTATTCTCACAGACAGTTTTACTGAGTGGAAATGTTAGTGACCAATCGAATAAAGAAGAACTTTACGGCGTTAATATTATAATTGATAATGCTAACGAGTTAGTAGCAGAGAAGACGCAACTGGGAACAACCACTGATTTTGATGGTAATTACAAAATTGCTTTATATCCTGGAATATATAATGTGAAATTTGTATACATTGGATATGAAGAAATCACAAAAACAGTAGAACTAAAAGTTGGAAGTCCGGTTGTTTTGGATGTTGAGATTGCTCAAAAAGCAGAGATTATTGACGAAGTTGTTGTTAGTGCTGGGAAATTTGAACAAAAACTTTCAGAAGTCACAGTTTCAATGGACGTTATTAAACCAAAAGCTATTGAGAATAACAACTCATTTAATATGGCAGATGCAATTAATCAAGTAGCTGGTGTAGACATTCAGGATAAGCAGCCAAGTATACGTTCAAGCACAGGATGGAGTTATGGTGCAGGTAGTCGTGTTGTTATTTTAATGGATGATTTACCAATTATGTCTGCTGATGCTGGAGATGTTAAATGGAATTATATTCCTGTAGAGAATGTATCACAAGTAGAAGTTGTTAAAGGAGCAAGTTCTGCATTGTTTGGTTCTTCTGCTTTAGGTGGAGTAATTAATGTAAGATCAGCATATCCAACAGATAAACCAGTAACTAAGGTTTCTTATTTTATTGGAACTTATGGTTCTCCTAAAAACGAAGACCATAAGTGGTGGGCAAAAGAGTTTTATAGTGGAGGTAATAGTAAGTTTGGCATTCCATTACGTGAACAGGTTTTTTATTTTGTTAGAAATCCAATGTATGGTGGCTTGAGTTTTTCTCATAGTCAAAAGTTTGATAATCTTGATTTAACTATGGGTGGTAACCATTTTATTGATGAAGGATTTAGACAAGATGAATATGAAAAGCGAAGTAGATTTAATGCAAACATTAGATATAGAAGCAAAAAGATTAATGGGCTTGCTTTAGGAGTAAATTCTAATTTTATGGCTCTAGATATGAGTGACTTTTTTATGTGGGCATCAGACACAACTCCATATCTAGCAAATCCAACACTCGGAGCAAGTGTCCCTACTCAAGGATATAGAATGAATATTGATCCGTTTATTTATTATTATAAACCTAATGGTTCAAAATATAGTTTAAGGACGCGTTATTTTAGAACAGAAAACGTAATGCCTACAGATACATCAAAAAATAGTACTGCACATAGTTATTATGCTGATTATCAGTATCAAACGGTTTTTGCAGAGAAGTGGAATTTAACAGCTGGAGCTGTTTATGCACCAAGTACTGTACAGTCTAATTTATTTGGAGATCATTATAGTACTAATATCTCAGGATATGCTCAATTGGACGTTAGATTTGGGAGGTTTAAGGCAAATGTAGGAATGCGAGGGGAATATTTTCTTCTTGATTCAACTCAAACAGAATCAGCGTTTGACATAAATTTGGGTAATAATTTTATTGAAATTCCAATTCGCCCAGTTTTTAGAGCTGGAATAAATTATCAAGCTGCAGAACAAACATTTGTGAGAGCATCATTCGGACAAGGTTATCGATTTCCTTCGATTGCTGAAAAATATACTGCAACATCTCTTGGGATGGTTAATATTCTTCCAAATCCAAGATTGAATCCAGAAAGTGGTTGGAGTGCTGAAGTTGGTGTGAAGCAAGCCTACAAATTAGGTAAATGGAGAGGTTTTGCTGATTTAGCTATTTATAATCAGGATATTAATGATATGATGGAATTTGCATTTGGGATTTTTAATGAAACAACTCTAATGCATTGGGTAGAAACAGATGAAGAACCTGCTGTTTTTGCATTTCAATCACAAAATTATGGGGATGTTAGAATTCAAGGGATTGATTTATCAGCTTCTATAGGTGGAAAAGTAAGGAATGCTCTTGTTACTTTTATGGCTGGCTATTCTTATAATAATCCATTTTCAAAAGAAGGTTTAGATTCCACTGCTTCTAGTTTATCACCGACTTTAAAGTATAGAAATAAACATTCGATAAAGGGAGATGTGAATTTAGAAACAAAACGAGTTACTTTTGGAGCAAACTTCATATGGAGAAGTGCAATGGAAAATGTTGACAGGTTATTTTGTGACGAAAGAGATCCAACTACTGTAGATAATTGGTCATATGAATTTAATCAGTTTTTTAGTAATTCAATACTGCCTGGATATTGGAATTATCGAATTGAAAATGCTGATCGTCAATATATTAATGTTGATGTAAGATGTGGTTTTAAATTTAGAGAAGAGTTAAGAGCTACATTGGTCGTTAAAAATATATTGAATCGTGAATTTGTTGGAAGGCCTGGAGATATGTATGCACCAAGACGATTTGAAATAGTATTAAGTGCAAATTTTTAAAAACTAACTAAAAATTAATATTATGAAAAAAATTACTTTTATTCTTATAGCTTTTTTATTAGCTATTGCAATTCAAGTGTCATCACAGGAAATATGTGACCCACCGTGCACACCAGATGAAACTTGTGTAGATATTGAAAACCCTGGAGAGGTTTGTCCTGTAGATTTACCTATTGCTACTCAAGATGTATATTATGATGAAACTGTTACTATTATTCCACCAGATACTTATCAAGGTTTTTCTATAATTACAGCAATTAGTGTTGATGACGTAATTGGCCTTCCAGAAGGAATGTCATGGTGTAAAAGTGCAGATCAGTTTCCTGTCAACACTTCAAATTGTTGTCAATTAACTGGAACACCAACTGTGCCCGGAGAATATCCTTTAACACTTGAGATTACAGCATATATAGGTCCTGTGTCAGCAGGAACTGTAACAGATGATACATCGTTATTGATAATTGTACATCCAGCAGCTCCAGTACCAAGTTTTTATGCAAATGTAACAACTGCTGGTACTGGTGTTAATATTATTTTTACTGATGAAAGTACGAATAATCCAACATCTTGGTCGTGGACATTTGAGGGAGGTACTCCTCCAACAAGTGATGAGCAAAATCCAACTGTCCAATGGGCGTCAGAAGGTGTTTATGATGTAACTCTAGCTGTATCAAATGATGGTGGTGGAAATAGTGAAACTAAGGTAGATTACATTACTATTGATAATGGTACAGGAATAAATGAAGGTATTAGTCAGAAAGTCAAGCTATATCCTAATCCTGCATCTCATCAAATTACTGTTGAAGCAGTTGGTTTAGAATCAGTATCAATCGTAGATATGTTAGGGAAGGTTGTTTACACTCAAGATGCAAATAGTACAAAACAAGTTATTGATATTAGTAAACTTGGTAAAGCAAACTATTTTGTGAAAATTGTTACTGCTGACGGAGAAATAACAAAAAGTATTTCAATTAAATAGATAAAAAGATTGTCAAAATGTTTTAGGAAGGAGGTTTTATTGACCTCCTTTTCTTTTTATTAATTCTGCAATTGGTTCGATTCCTAAATGAGTATCTTGTTCAATCGCTTTTAATACCGCACCACCTCCTGTAAAGATGTAATACTTAGGACTGTCTAATGCCATGATATATAAACCTGGCAATAATCTTTTTAGCTCTTGCATAGTATCTCCACCACCATAAAGTTTAACAGCTTCTGGGTTTTCGTCAATTAGGGTGTCAAGAGCAATTGTTCCATCATTAAAGTGAGGAGTAAAGCCCATAACAGCATTTACAAATACAGTTTTGGCATTGTGGAAAACATCTTGAACCAAATCTTCTTCAAATGATTCAGGAGCAACATCAAGGACATAATTCAATTTATCTCCACTTTTAAGTTTTCTGATATCGTGAACTCTGTATTTTCCATCTTCTTTTGCCCCAAGTACATCAGATTCGACAATAAAAGGAAGCTCAACGATTTTTTTAGGATAGTTTTTTGCAAAGTTTACAAATTCACCTGCAAGTTTGATATCTTTTTCGCCAACTCCTTTTATCGAAAAACCATATTTTGCGCATAAGTAAGCATTATACATTACTCCACCAAGAATAAGGTTGTCTGCTTTTTTTAGAAGGGCATACAGAGGTTCAATTTTAGTATCGAACTTACTACCTGCTACGACTGCTAAAAATGGCTTATCTGCGTTATATAGTCTTTCTAGGTTTTTAATTTCTTTTTGCATTAAAAAGCCTGCGTATGATGGGAGGTATTTATTTATTCCTACTGTTGAAGCATGTGGTTGCCAACTTCCAAAGGCGTCATTTACAAAAATGTCGGCTAAGCCTGCCAATTGATTTGCAAACCGATCTTTCTCAATCTCACCAGCTTCTTCACCTTTAAACCATCTTGTATTTGGGAGGTAAATTGCATCAATATCACTGGTTTTTAGTTTTTTTATTGCATGATTGATATTTGTTTCAATACTTAAATATCCTTGATCTTCGTGCGAGTAAAATTCCGGAACCTCAATATTAATATGTAGCTTATTACTCAGATAATTTACAATTGGCTTAACAGAAGTTTTATCATCAATTGTGATAGTACCTGTTTTCTTATCTCTCGGGCGTCCAACATGAGTCATAAGAATTATTTTACCACCCTTAGCCAGAATATGGAAAAGGGTTCCAATAGTTGCGTCAATTCTGTATGGATCATGAATAAGGCCTGATTTAACAACATTATGATCAACCCTGACTAAAACGACTTTGTCTTTTAGGTCAGCATCTTGAATTAGAGGTAAGTTATTTTTCATAAAAAGAGATTTGTGCAAAATTAATAAAAAAACACCATAATTTGTATTATTTACAGAATTATGGTGTTCTTGTTTGCTTACTCAAAAGGGGGCTATCTTATAAGAGTAACTTGTCCGGCTTCGTAGTGTTCGTTACCGTACATGTCAATAAATGTTAATCTCCATGCGTAAACTCCTTCTGGACATTCTTCTTCTTCTCTACGACCATCCCATTCTTCTTCATATTCATCAGAAAAGAAAACTGTTTCTCCCCATCTGTTAACAATTGCCAAAGAATAACTTTCGGAATCTACACCGTCTACAATAACTTTAAATGTCTCGTTAAGTTCGTCATGATTTGGAGTAAATGCTGTTGGAGCATAAACTGCAAGTTCATTAGAAACATAAATATCAACACCAGCTGAATCGACACATCCGTATAGAGATGTAGTTACCATATTTACATGATACTCTCCAGGGAGTGTGTAAGTATGACTAGGATTAGCAGCATTGCTTTCAATTCCATCACCAAAATTCCAATTATAGAAGAAGCCACCATCAGTAAAGTTGGTAAAATATACAATTGGAGATGCCATTGTTATATTGGTCATATTCGCTCTAAAGTCAGCAATAGGAATTGGGAATACTGTAATTGCAATTGTTGTGTCTAAAGGACATTGTTCTGCTGATATGATTTCTAAGCCAACATGATAAGTTCTAGCATTATTGAAAGTATGAACAGGATTTTTATCGAATGATAAGTTCTCAAAATCACCATCATCAAAGTTCCAGATATATCTTTGACCAATATCTGGACTATTTTCATAAAATTGTACTGTTAAAGGAGTACATCCATTTGTTGGATCAGCAGCAATATCTACAGGTGGTAATGGGTAAGTGTAAATAGGGTACTCTAGTTTAACACTATCAAAATTACAAGAATCATAGACTATAAATTCAAAAACACTATCATTTTCAACTGTTACTGCAATAGGTAATTCCATTAATGAATCATTAACGATAACATAATCTCCTGATATTCCACCACCTTGTATTACAACACCAAAGTCAACTGTGCCACCAGGACAAACAGTGTCTCTAGAAGCAAATACTTCCATTGTTAACGAATCGTGTACATGAACAGTAACTTCTATGTCTTTGCTTTCGCAATGTGTGCTATCAAGGATATTAGCGCTGTATGTAGTTGTTTCTAATGGTAAAACTGTAATAGGACTACTATAATCTCCATGTTCCCAAATGATTGAATAAGGAGCTGTTCCACCTGTAATTATACCTACACCAATTTCAGCTTGTTGCCCGTAACATATAATTGGGTCTTCCATTGGTGTAACTTCTAATGGAGGTGGTTCTGATAACTCAATTTCCATTGTGTGATGACAGTAGTTCTCATCTGTTGCAGTTACGGTATATACCCCTGCACCAACACCAATTAAGTCTTCTTCCCAACTACCATTACTCCATTCAAAATGATATCCAGGGCTACCCCCTTCAACAGTAATATAAATGTTGCCGGTTTCATCTCCATTGCAAATAATATTATCACCTTCAATAGTTCCTGACATTGGTTCGCCCGCTTGGAATATCTGTACAGTATCACCTGCTTCGCAACCATGTTCATCATTTATTGTAACACTGTAGATGCCGGGAATCAGGTCAAATATGTCCTCCGATATTTCGCCATTACTCCAAGAGAAGTAATATGGAGGAGTACCTCCAAATACATTAAGGTCTGCCTCGCCGTTTCCTTCACCAAAACATCTTACATGAGTAGGAGTAATATCTCCATGTAGTGGAAGTGCAGGTTGCTCAATTTGAACCATAGTGTAATTATCACAGCCATTAGCATCTGTAACAGTTACAACATAAATGCCTGCAAAATATCCGAATAAGTCCTGTGTAGTTTCTCCATTACTCCATAAGTATTGATAAGGAGGAGTTCCACCCTGAACAACTAAATCAACAGAACCGGTATTGTCACCATAACATAAAATATCTTGAGTGTAAGTACTAAGTTCTAAAGGTTCTGGTTGTGTGATTTCAAATTCATATTCGAATAAACATTCGTGAGAATCAATAACTGTTCCTGAATATATTCCTGCAGGAATATTTAATAAATCCTGAGTCATTTGTCCGTTAGACCAGATATAGTAATATGGAGGCGTTCCACCTGCTATGTCAATATCAATATATCCATCGCTTAAACCATGACATGAAATATCACCAGTTTCGCTAAATGGCATTGATATTGGAGCATCAGGTTCATCAACAAAGACTGAATCTTCGTGTGGGCAACCTACATTATCCGTAATAGTTACACTGTGCATTCCTGCATATACTCCAATAGGGTTTGCATCAGTACTGCCACTTGGTTCCCATTCATATGTATATGGAGGTACACCTCCAGAAACATGAGAGTATAGGTTTCCTGTAGGTTCGCCATGACAAAGCACATCATCAGCATATAAATTTGATAATATCGGTGGGTTTTCGTCAGCAATATTCATTTCACCAAATACTTCACATCCATAAGTGTCTGTTAATGTTATAAAATAGTAACCAGAAGAAACAGTTATTTCATCTGTTGGTCCTGCATGTGTGTTTATGTCTCCCCATGAATATTCCCATGTAAAGTTAGGAGAACTGTTTATTGCAGTTACAGAAATAATTCCACTTGTGTCACCAAAACAAACAACATCTTCTCCTGTTATTTCAATATCTAATTCAGGAAGTGGGTAAAGCCATGTCCCATCGAAAACAGTATCTTGAACAAAACCTTGTAAGTCCCATTCTTCATCATACCATTCGATTGCTACAAAACCAAGAGGGACTGATTCTGATATGAGAGGTTCACAGTCTGTAGGGAAGCAAAACTCCAAATCTTTTGATTGAGAATCGCTACCTCCTTTCGCCTGGCTTTCTTCTGGTATATATTCTTCTAAACTGATAGGTGGTGCAGGTATTGCAGGAGCACATGCGGTGATAGTTTGAGTTATGCCTAAATCAGCATTATCTACGTTAATATCAGGTAGACAGAATTCCGGCATTGTTGTAACCGGTAAAATATCATCTGTTGGAATAGAAATTGAAAAGTATATTGCCTCAACAATAAAGTCAAATGCAAGAGAGTCCCATGTGTGATTTGAAAAACCGGAGGTAATGTTATAAGTTACATCATATACTTCCATGGAATCCCATTCGTAACATGGATATGTAATATTAAGGTCGTTATTTACAGTAAAAGTTATTGTGTCAGATACTCCTTCGGCAATTAAGGCATTTCCATTGGCGGGGTCGGTTTCGCTGTATGGTAATTCAGTCTCAAATGTCATTGTAGCCAAAATAGTTGGACAAAAAGCAAAGTCCTGTGTCATATAACTTGACATAAGAAAGTCTAAATGCAAGATGAAATATTCAATAGTGGCATTAACTCCAGATATTATTTCATATTCAATTGTTCCTCCGTTTAAAAAATCCAGGGCGGTTTCAAGAGCCGGACCAGCAGGAGGAGGAATAAAACCGGCAATGAAGCCAAGAAATTCCATCACATTAAGATTAAACCAAATCCATGGGTCATTACCATGAGCTGTTAAACATTGAGTTGCAGGATCAAGAGCATCTTCTGTTTCAACATAAGGAACATCAATTTCTCCGGTTAACCCAATTCCAAAAACATCAGGAATTACAATTGGAAGGAGGTCATCATCACAAATAGATGGCAATCCGGTAATCTCGTCTACACAAGGATATACAGCTTCACCTGTTTGACTATTTAAATAGAAAATTGCTATAGAGTCATGAGGCATTGGGTCTGTTGAATAAGGATCAGAAGGTATAGAAATAGTTGGAATGATTGGAATTGTTTCACAGTCGAATAAACAAACAATTAAATCCAGATTTAAGCCAAAACCGTACTCTAAGTCTAACGCAATAATTCCAGCTGTTGGGAAATGAGTTTCTAAAGCCCAACCGTCCAAAACTTCATAAGAAGAATGTATGGTTACAGTTTCACCATGATCAAATGTATAATCGTCAGGGAAATCTAATGTTATTTCTACAGGATAATCAACATCAACAGAACCTAAAGTAAATCCGTGTACACTAAAAGTTGAACGTAAAAACATCCACATACCCATATCTATTCCAACTCCCCATTGTGAGCCTAAAATTGTTTCTATCCATCCTTCATTGAATGATTCATCAAAAGAGATGTAATTAGGTTCTGTAGATTGATCATTATCAGGATCAAAAATGTCATAATCTAAATCAAAGCTGAAAGAATCTCCAGCACCCCACATGTCCTGATCGTGAGTGCTATAAGGTATTTCGTGCACTAGTACATTTTGAGAATATATTCCCGGAATTCCCAAAACTGCAAGAAATGATATAACTAAAAGTAACTTTTTTATCATATTATTTTGTGTGTTGAGCGGTTAATAAACTTTCTACTAATAAATCGTGCAATAAAGATTTTGCAGATTTAGGATAATTGGCATTTATCCAGATTGTATTGTTGTAGTCTCCTGCAAAAAGCATGAGTCTTTCGTATTCGTATCCTTTTACTGTAAATTCTACAAGATAAAGCACTCCTCCCATACCATTATTAAGTGTAACCTCTTCTTCTGAAATAAGAGTGACGTTTTGACTTTCAAAATGTTCAGGGGTCATTGCTTGTTGAAGCATAATGTATGATGTTCCAATAACTTCTTGAACTTGTACTGTTGTTGATGAGCCTGGATGTAATAAACCTGGAATAGATTCGCTCACCAGAAAGTGTTCTGGAGGTGTAATTGTTACATTTGTACCAGGTATTTGTACTGGTTTACCATCAGAATAAACATCGTTTATTGCTTCGGTATTTAGATTTACTTGTCCAAAGCTAGTTATAGACAATAACAATAGCGTTAAAGAAATTAAATATTTCATTTTTATCTCCTCTTTAAATAAAATAGCCCAAATAAGAACTGTAAATATACAGTATTTTCTTATATAATTCAAGATATTGACGAAAACATTATTTTTTGGTTGTCTTATTTAACAAATAAATGTATTTTTACGAAAATTTTAAAAAATCGAAAATGAGAAAACAAGCAATTTTAGTATTAATTTTGAGTGGGTTTCTTTTTGCTTCTGTTATTTCTTGTAATTCAGGAGGAAAAGATAAAAAGGAATCAACAGAAACTGGTAGTATTGAAGATGAAAAAGGGATTACATATCCAAAAGATACAACACTGGATCAAATAGCAGCACTTTTAGGTGGTGATCAAGCAGATGCATTTAAAGATGTATTTACTGATGATATGGGATTCTGGAATGATTATAAAACTTCTATTGATACTCCATGGACAAGAATAACTAATGAAAGATTAGCAAAAATGGACACATGGTCTATAGAAGAGCTTAGTCCAAAAATTAATGATACTGCATTATTGTTTTACCCTTTCTCAGGTCCTGACTTTTTAAATGCTTTTCATTTATTCCCAAATGCAAATGAGTATATTTTAATTGCAATGGAGAAATTAGGAACAATTCCTGATTTATATTCTCTTAACGAAGATGAAATGAAGAGTTATCTTGATGCTGTTAATTTTGCTTTACGCGATATTTACAAAAGAAGCTATTTTATTACTGGTAATATGGATCAGGATTTAAGAAAGCAAAAAGTAAACGGGGTATTGCCTTTACTTTATGTATTTCTTCACAGAACAGGTCATGAGATTTATGATTTTGGATATTACAGATTAGAAAATGACGGTGTTAGTTTTACTGAAATTGAAGAACCAACAAATTCTCTTGATGTTACAGAATGTATTAAATTTAAAATTCTTAAAGAAGGTGATGATAAGCTGAAAGATGTTACATATTTTTATGCAAATATTTCAGATGATGGTTTTGTAGAAAACCCTGTTTTCTTACAGTATATTCAAGGAGTAAGAAGAAATAATGCATTTATAAAATCAGCTTCATATTTAAGTCACTACGAAACATTTAGTAATATTAGAAATACTGTTCTCGCAAATGCTGATGCTGTACTTGAAGATGATACAGGAATTCCTTACAGATATTTCTTAGATGATTTCGATCATTACTTATATGGTGTTTATGAAAAACCAATTGCAGATTTTAAATCTACATATTTATTCCAAAAAGATTTGAACGAAGAATACCAAAACAGTGAAGTTAAACCTCTTGATTTTTCTCTTGGATATCACTGGAGAAGTGGAAATCAAAACTGGATGCTTTATGTAAAGAAAGATGTGGAACCAGTTGCAGAAACTGTTGCTGAGCAGGAATAAAAAATATTGAATTTAGATTAAAAAGACTGTTCGTTTACGAATGGTCTTTTTTTATTCAAATAATTCACAAATTAACGTATCAGAAATAAACATTCCACTTTTTGTTAGACTAAGTTTTAAGTCTTGGATGATGTAAAGTTTTTTATCAATATTCTCAAGTTTAGAGAGTAATGATTTTAAAGATTTTGGTCCGAATATATTCTCAAAATCTGTTAGATTTAGTCCTTTTATAGTTCTTAAAGAGAGCATAATTGTTTCATTATGTAAGTCTTTTTTTGTGAGTATTTCTGATTTGCTGATGTTTTTATTTTGACGTAGACCTTCTATGTAATCTATAAGATTGGGTGTGTTGTATGACCTTTTTTGTTTGTAGTAGGAGTGAGCAGAAGGTCCTAGTCCAATATATTCTGTTCTGTTCCAGTATGATGAGTTGTGTTTTGATTCTTTTCCAATTTTAGCAAAATTTGAAATTTCATATTGTGGAAAGCCCATTTTTGCAGAAATGTCAACTAAATCGACATACTGATTAAAGCTTATTTCTTCGTCAACAATCTTAAATTTATTATTTTGAAATTGTTTATGCATCAGGGTGTTTTTTTCAATCCCAAGATGATAAGCAGAAAGATGTTGAACGGGAAATTGAAGTAAGTCTGATAGGTTTGCCTTCCATGTTTTATTATTTAACCCTGGTATGCCATAGATTAAATCTACGCTTATATTGTTAAATCCTATATTAGATGCATTTTCGATACTTTGAAGGGCTGTTTCTGTAGAGTGTTTTCTTCTTAAGAATTTTAAAATTTCATTATCCAGACTTTGAATTCCAATGCTCAATCGATTTATCCCAATGTTTTTTAAGCCTTTTAAGTATTCTGGGGTAAGATTGTCTGGATTTGCCTCAAAACTTATTTCAGGACTTGGTATAATGTCAAAATTTGTGTAAATTTTAGAGATGATTCTATCTATATCAGATAAGTTTAAAATTGAGGGTGTTCCTCCTCCAAAATAAATTGTTTCAATATGCTTGTCTTTCAGTTGATCTTTATTTTTATCAATTTCGATTAAAAGAGCATCAATAAAATCAGGAATACGGGTTTTGTTTGCAACAGAATAAAAATCGCAATACGAGCATTTCGACTTACAGAAAGGTATGTGTATGTATATTCCTGCCATAAAAGATTTAAATAGATTATTAATAATTGAACAAAATTACTATTTTTAAGTTTTGATATCAAATTTAAAGATTATACTAAAATGAAGATAATTACATTTAACCTTAACGGAATACGATCTGCAATTAATAAAGGCTTGTTTGAATGGTTACAGAAAGAGTCTCCTGATATTTTATGTGTGCAGGAAACAAAAGCACAGCCAGATCAGATTGATATTATGCAATTCAAAGAGCTTGGTTATAATTCATATATTCATTCTGCACAAAAAAAAGGCTATAGTGGTGTAGCAATTTTCTCAAAAGTTGATCCTGATTTTGTAAAAGCAGGTATTGGCCAAGAGCTTTTCGACTCAGAGGGAAGAATGTTACGTGCCGATTTTGGAGATATTACAGTTTTGAATTCATATTTTCCATCGGGAACTACAGGAGATATTCGTCAGGATGTTAAAATGCAGTATCTTGCCGAAGTTCAGAACTTTGTAAATGAACTTAAAAAAGATCGTCCAAACATTATTCTTTCTGGTGACTATAATATTTGTCATAAAGAGATAGATATTAGTAATCCAAAGAAGAAAAAAGGGGTTTCGGGTTTTTTGCCAGAAGAAAGAGAGTGGGTGACTAGTTTCTTGGAGAGTGGATTTGTAGATGCTTATAGAGTTTTTGATGAGTCTCCTGATAAATATACCTGGTGGAGTTACAGAGCTGGTGCCAGAGCAAAGAACTTAGGATGGAGAATTGATTATCATATGGTAACAGAATCATTAAAAGAAAGGCTTGTATCATCCTTGATTTTGGACCAGATTGTTATGTCGGATCATTGCCCATTGGTTTTGGAATTAAATTAGGATATTTAGAATTCGGAATTCGGAGTTTGGAATTCGGAATTCGGAGTTTGGAATTCGGAGTTTGGAATTCGGAGTTCGGAGTTCGGAATTCAGAATTTCGAGTTTTTCTTTGATGCTGTTAATTGTTTGACAAATAGTGAGTTATATGATCCTGTTTTCAAGATTCCCATCAATAAAACTTTCAATATTAGTTTTTACAATTTCTAGTCTTCGTATCATTGATTCTTTTGTGGCATATGCAATATGTGGTGTCAAGATTGTATTTGGTGTTGATAGAAGAGGGTGATTCGCGGGTAAAGGAGGTTCTTTTTCATAAACGTCGAGTGCCGCTCCGGCAATGTGATTTTTATTAAGTGCATCAGCTACAGCTTGAGAGTCAATAATTGGTCCTCTGGCAGTATTAATAAGAACTGCGGATTTCTTCATCAAACTAATTCTTTCTGCATTTATTAAGTTTTTGGTTTCATTATTTGATGGGATGTGTAAGCTAACAATGTCAGATTTTTTCAATAATTCTTCAAGTGACACAAATTCGATTCCTTCAATACTTTTGACGGTTCTGCTATAAGCTAGTATGTTACACCCAAAAGATTTAAATAAGTTGGCTGTATATAATCCAATTGTCCCAGCACCTATGATTCCTACTGTTTTTTTTGCTAATTCTAATCCCAAAAAACCTTGTCTGTCAGAAGGGATTCTCGTGTTAGATTCCATTTTTACAGTATTTCTGAGTAGGTCAATAGCAAGACCAATGCTTAATTCTGCAACAGCTGGTGTTGAATATCCTGCTGCATTGCAAACTGAGATATTTCTGGTTTTGCATGTATCAAAATCAATATGATCATATCCTGTAAATGCTACATTTATTAGTTTTAGATTAGGACAGGCATCAATTATTTCTTTAGTTACAGGGATATTGCTGATTGTGAGGATTTCAGCATCACCACATCGTTTAATAATATCAGATGGGTTTTCTTTTCTATCTGAGTAAAATGTTAACGAATGACCTTTTCTTTCAAAATGACTTTTTAAATCATTTAATTTGCTTATTTCAACACCTAATGGTTCTACAAGAACTATTTTCATATTATCTTGATTAGTTTATTATAAATTCATTTAATTGAATTAACGCCTCAGAAGCGCCCATTTCAATAAAAATATCTGTTATAGAATCTGTAAATCTGGATTTTTGGGGATTTATTTCGATGATTATAGCACCGGCTTTTTTAGCATAAACTGGAATGTATGATGCTGGCTGTACTTCGCCAGTAGTACCAATAATAATGTGAACATCCGATTTTTTTGCCACTTCATGCGATAATCTGGCTGCTTCTGATGGGATAGGTTCTCCAAAAAACACAAAATCTGGTTTTAAAAGGTTTCCACATTTTTTACATAGAGGTGGTTTATTGGTTAATTCTAAGTTTTTTGTAGAGTAGATTTCGTTACACTTTAAGCAAACAAAATATTCTTTGTTTCCATGATATTCGATAACATTTTTATTCCCTGCTTGACGATGAAGATTGTCAATGTTTTGAGTAATCACATGCTTTAATAGACCTCTTTGTTCCCAGATAGAAAGGACTTTGTGAGCATCGTTTGGATTTGCAGTTTTAAAAGTATCGTAAAAGATGTTTTTTACAGCTTCCCATGATTCATCGGTTTTGCTTTTGTATGTTTGAATTTCTAGCAAGCTGTGGTCATATTTTGTGTAAACTCCGTCTTCTCCTCGAAAAACTGGAATTCCACTCTCTTTGGATATGCCAGCGCCTGTAAATGCAGTCAGATGTTTTGCTCCTCTGATGATGTCTGCTGTTAGGTTTAAATTGTCCATCATTAAAAATTTTACCAAAATTAGTCATAATTTTTTACCTTTGAGCAAAACTTAAAATAATGAAAAATAAAATATTTATCCTGGATGCTTATGCTCTCATTTTTAGAGCTTATTATGCATTTATTAAAAATCCAAGAGTTAACTCAAAAGGGCTTAATACTTCGGCAATTTTTGGATTTATAAATACTCTTGAGGAAATACTTAAAAAAGAAGATCCTACTCATATTGGTGTGGCTTTTGATCCTCCGGGTCCAAATTTTAGGCACGAAATGTACAAAGAGTATAAGGCAAATAGAGATGCTACTCCTGAGGATATAAAATTAGCTGTTCCTTACATAAAACAAATTCTGGAAGCTTATAATATCCCTGTAATCGAAGTTGCAGGATACGAGGCAGATGATGTTGTTGGAACACTTGCAAAGCGCTTTGGAAGCGAAGAGTCTGAGGTTTATATGATGACTCCGGATAAGGATTACGCTCAGTTGGTTGATGAAAATATATTTATGTACAAGCCTTCCAGATCTGGTAACGGACCAGAAATTCTTGGGGTTGATGAGGTAAATAAAAAATTTGGAATCGATAATCCGTTAAAAGTAATTGATATTTTAGCTTTATGGGGAGATGCTTCTGATAATGTGCCAGGAGTCCCAGGTGTTGGTGAGAAAACCGCATCAAAACTTATTGCTAAATTTGGAGATATCGATAATATTTATGAAAACATACATAAGCTGGTTGGAAAACAAAAAATAAATGTTGAAAGTAATAAAGAGCAGCTATATTTATCAAGAGAATTAGTTACAATAAAACTCGATGTTCCTGTCGATATTGAGTTGCAAAATCTTGAAAGAGAAAAGGCTGACTTTGATAAACTTAATACAATATTTGATGATCTTGAGTTCAATAACTTGAAAGCAAGAGTTTTTGGAGCAGAGTATAAACAAGCCGATTCAAGTACTGATAATAAAGTAATATCCAAAAAAGAAGATAAGAATCAATTACAATTCGATCTCTTTGGTGGAGGAGATGCTCCGGTTTCCGAAGATAGTCGGGTGAGTTTTGATAAAACCAAGGAGGATCTTGATTATAAAATGCTTGAAACTCTTTTTGAAATAAAGCAATTAGTCTCTGAGCTAGAAAAAACAGATATATTTTGTTTTGATACAGAAACAACAGGCTTAGATCCACTAGAATCTGAAATAATCGGAGTTGCATTTAGTATTAAAGAAAAGCAGGCCTTTTATGTTGTTATGCCTGATGATTTTGATGAAGCAAAGGGGGTTTTAGCTTATTTTAAAGAAATTTTTGATGATAAAGAAAAGATTGTTATCGGACAAAACTTGAAATATGATATTTCGATTCTGAAAAATTATGGAATCGACGTAAGTTGTCAACTATTTGACACAATGATTGCTCATTATTTAATAGAGCCTGAGCAAAAGCATAATTTAGATTTTTTGTCATCTAAATATCTAGGATACAAAATGATTTCGATTGAGGAGTTAATCGGACCAAAAGGGAAGAATCAAAAAAACATGAAAGATATTGATGTTGCTGTTGTTTCTGATTATGCTTGCGAAGACGCTGATATTACTTTTAGGTTAAAAGATATTTTTGAGAAAAGTTTAAAAGAAAAAAATCTTGAGGACTTATTTTATAATATTGAAATGCCTTTGATAAATGTGTTAGTATCTATGGAAAGGGAAGGGGTGAATATTGATTCAGAAACTATCACAAATTATTCAAAAGAACTTAAAGGTGAATTAGCAATAATTCAGAATAAGATTTTTGAATTTGCAGGAAAGGAATTTAATATTGCATCTCCAAAACAGTTGGGAGTAGTTCTTTTTGAAGATTTAAAAGTTACTTCTAATCCTAAAAGAACAAAGACAAAACAATATAGTACAGGAGAAGAGGAATTAGTAAAATTGGTTGATAAGCATCCTATTATTAATGAAATACTTGAATTCAGGTCTGTTAATAAGCTGATAAACACATATGTAGATGTGTTGCCAGGCTTGGTTCACGAAAAGACAGGCCGAATTCATACTAGCTTTAATCAGGCAATAACGGCAACTGGACGATTGAGTTCAAATAATCCGAATCTTCAAAATATTCCAATTAGAGAGGAGAGAGGACGTAAATTACGTGCATCTTTTGTTGCCAGAGATGACAATTCGATATTTTTCTCAGCAGACTATTCTCAAATTGAACTTCGTTTAATGGCACATTTGAGTGAGGATAAGAATATGCTAGAGGCATTTAATAAGTTTAGTTTGGATATTCATACTGCCACTGCTGCAAAAATCTTTAAGCTTGGTGAAGAAGAGGTGACTCGGGAGATGAGAGCAAAAGCAAAAACAGCCAATTTTGGAATTATTTATGGGATTTCGGCATTTGGATTGAGTCAGAGGTTAAATATTAGCAGAAAAGAGGCAAAAGAACTTATCGAAAACTATTTTGAAACTTTTCCTGGAGTAAAATTGTTTATGGATAAGTGCATTGAAATTGCAAGGGAAAAGGAATATGTTGAAACTATTTTTGGTAGGAGACGATATTTGCCAGATATCAATAGCAGGAATGCTGTTGTGCGTGGTTTTGCTGAGCGAAATGCAATCAATGCCCCAATTCAGGGGTCTGCAGCCGATATTATCAAGCTAGCGATGATAAACGTACAAAATAAATTTGAAGAGCAGAATCTTAAATCAAAAATGATATTACAGGTACATGACGAACTAAATTTTGATGTTGTTAAATCGGAGTTAGATGTTGTCGAAAAAATTGTAAGTGAAGAGATGACAGGAGTTGTTAAGTTAAAAGTGCCTTTAGAAGTAGAATCTGGAACAGGAACAAATTGGCTTGATGCGCATTAAAATATTCTAAAAGTTAGAAAAAGAAAAAAGTTGCTTTTGGGAAAAAGCAACTTTTATTTTGATTGCTAGAAAAGATTTCTGACAGGGGGGCAGAAATCAATGTTTTTTTCTTTTTCATAATTGAAGCGGTTAAAACCTAAATGATAAATATGAAACCAATTCAATATTTCACAATTACAAGATACAACTATTGCATTTTATCTATTGAAAAAGTGTAATTTATCTGATTGCATTTTCACAATAATGATTAAATAATTGGGGTTTAGTAGATTGGAAATGGGATTTTGTTGTAAAATTAGAAAAAAATTGTATTTTTGGTAATTGTGTTTCATGAATTAAAGACTATATCATTAGTAACAGCTTTTATTTTTCCATTCTTTTGGGCAATAACATATCTTATTAGTGGCTTACGAAAAGAGAAGTCAAAGCGATATGTGTTTGTTGTTATGTTATTTGCGTCATTTGCATATATGATGACTTATTTTAAATTTGAGGGGCATATTTACTTGTATTCGAAATTATTTCCTGTTCAAACAGGTGTTGTTTTTACATTGTTTCCTTTGATATATTTATATATTAAATCACTGACTTCAGAAAAAATAATACCTAGAATTTATATTGCTTTACATTTTGTTCCATCTGTTATTGTTTTCGTTTCAGTTTTTTATATTCAAAAAGTTGTAATTGGCATTGGCTTAGAGGAAGACTTTGTGAGCTTTCTATTAGATAAAAAAGTCCTTGTCAGAAATCACTTTACTATTGGGAAAAGCATTTATGGTATTTACAAAAAAATATTTGTTTTAATTTCAATGGGCTATATAGTTGCTTTAATCCGTGAAATAAGAAAGCATTATATGAAAGTCAAAGAATTATTTTCTGATAATGATAAAACTGAATTACGATGGTTTAGGGGGCTTGGAATCATTTTTTGTTTGATGGTGGTATTTTTTGTGATAATTCATATTTTGCCAAATTATATGGTTGAAGCACATACATGGATTATTGCCTGTTCTTATTCAACATTTGGATTGTTTTTTTGGTATCTTGGTTTGCATGGTTTCAGGCAAAAGGAAGTTTATAATATTGAACAAATAGAAGAATCAGACGAGTTTGAGGAAAGTGTGAGGATAAGTAGAACAGAAATAGAGAGTTATTTGCTGGCTTCTAAGATATATAAAAAGAAAGATGTGTCTCTTTTTGATTTATGTTATCATTTTCATACAAATAGAACATATTTGTCCGAATCAATAAAACAAAACTTTGACCTTAATTTTAGAGGCTTAATAAACAAGTATCGAATTGAAGAAGCAAAGAAAAGCATGGAAGAACTCATTGATGGCAAAAATAATTGTGATTTGGAGTGTATTGCATATAATTCTGGTTTTAGTTCTTATAGTACATTTTTTAGAGTATTTAAGTCAGAAGTTGGAATAACCCCATCTGAATACATAAAAGTAAATTTGAAAGAGACAAAAAAAAGCTGAACTAATAGATAGTCCAGCTTTAATTAATATGTCAGATATTATTCTTAGTGTTTGTTTCCGCTACAACCACCACAACCTGTTTTATGAGTAGTTTTTGTAGAATTACACCCTGAAGTTTTTGCTTTACTAGGACAGCAGGCTTTCTTGACAGATGCTTTATAGTCAATTTCTGCTAAAGAAGCGATGATTTTATCAGTATCTGTTTTGTCATTTCTATACTTTACTGTAATGGTATTTTTTTCATAATCTGTTTCTACAAATTTTACACCTTTGGTAAATGCAAGTTGTTTTTTTACCTCGTTTGCACAGTTACCGCAGTCCATCTTACAGACTAAGCTTACTTCAGATATTTTCTTTTTCTTTTTCTCTTGTTTTGTATCTTCTTGTGAAAATACGTTTGTTGTAAATACGAATAGAATCGCTGTTAAAATTAAAAATGATTTTTTCATAATAATTGAAATTTAATTGTTTATTGTTTTTGTTGTTTAATTGCAAATCTTATGCCCAGAAAGAACTTACGTCCGTGTACAGGTCCCCAAATAAGCGAAGAATCAAAATAGTCGCTATAAGGGTCTGCTGCTGAGACAATTGGTGATTTCTGAGTAAAATTAAAAATATTTTCTGAGCCAAAATACATTTCCCAATTTCTAAAGTATTTAGTAATTTGAGCATTGAAAATATTGTATGATGGGAATTCTGTATCAAGTTGGTATTCTACCGGATTTTCAATAGTAGATGGTATGCGACCTCCGCCATTAAACTGAGCTGTAAAATCAAATTGCCACTTCTCTAAAGGTGTTTTATATGAAAATGTTGCTATCCCTTTATATTTGTTTGTTAAAGGAGCATCTATAAGATTTCCGCCAATTGTTTGTTTAACATCGTTATACCTATAAGCTAAAGTAGCGTCAAAACCTTTAATTATCTCATAACTGGCTTCAATTTGATACGTGTTAGAATACGATTCCCCATCTAAATTATAAAAGTGTACTTCTCTGACATTTTCAAAATCTGCAATAATCTGATTTACAAAGTCAGTTCTGTAAAATTCAGTATTTATTGTCACTTCCTTTTTATTAAGTGGGACGTAAAATGTGATATTTCCACCATAATTCCAAGCTTCTTCCAGCTTTAAGTCCTGATCCATTAAAAAGTCTCTCGATGATGCCAGTAAGAAACTGTTTTCGGCTAAAACATTTGCATATCTGTAACCTTTACCTGCTGATGCACGGATGATAATATTTCCTGATAGATTATACTTGAAATTTGCTCTCGGAGTTATTAGTAAGCCATGCTGATTGTGTTGATCTGCTCTAATGCCAAGTATCATGTTCAATTTATCAACAGGTTTTCCTGTATATTGAAGAAAAGCACCTGGAACTATTTCTAAATTAGAAATAAGAGAATCGTTTAGATACTGTTGCAAATCTTCATATTTAATACTTACACCTGCATTGTATTTGTGATTCATGTTGCCTTTTATTGCCGACTGCCATATAATACTTGTGTATCCGCTAACCTGAGTAGCATCAAAAGTTGTATTACCGTAGTATGAATCCTGATTGTGATTTGTATAATTACTAATCATAGCAAGACTCTGATACTTTTTCTTAGGAAATACATACCCCATCTTGTAAAATGCTTCAAGACGTTTTGTTCCGACTTCAATTTTATAAGGGGTATAAGATGCATCATATTCATCAGGTAGTAATGATAGTTGTCCGCTTTTTCTTATTTCATCAAGATATTTTACCCCAAACCTAATAGTTAAGTCTTTGCCATGATAATCCCAACGATTAAAGAAATTATACTGGTTTATTTGAGGCATATCAGAGAAGCTGTCTTTGTTTTCATCTATTGATAATACATCAAATTGGGTATGTGCTAAAACCATTGTACTCCATTTGGGAGAAATAATATACGACATATCCAGATTGTTTTCAACTTTTCCTGATGAGCTTACAAGCTGATTGAAGAATAGTAAGTCTGACTTTTTAGGCTTTTTATATTCTACATTTATTTGTCCAGTAATAGCATCATATCCATTAATTACTGCCGATGTCCCTTTTGAAACTTGAATGGATTCCATCCATGGTCCAGGAATATACCCAAGAGCATAAGGTTGAGAGACACCATAAAGGTTTGGAATGTTCTCTGTCATCATCTGTACGTATTTCCCAGCAAGACCTAAGAGCTTAATTTGTTTTGCTCCGGTTGTAGCATCACTGTATGCCGCATCAACAGATGCATTTGTTTCAAAGCTCTCAGATAAATTACAACAGGCTGCTTTACATAGCTCATCACCTGTGATATTTTGGATGTTACCCGTTTCTATTCTACTATAATGGGTTCCAGGACTACGTTCTCCAATTGTTACTTCTGAAAGAAGACGACTGTCTTTTAAAATTATCTCTACTGGATTGTTATTTGTTATTTCTAATGTATCTGGTTGGTAACCAACAAAGCTGAATATTAGTTTGTTAGTTTTGTTATTTTTTGATATTGAAAAATTTCCGTTTTCATCACTTGTTGTTCCTTCTGTAGTATTCTCCCAATATACATTCGCGCCAAAAAGCGGAGCTGTCTCATATTCAGTCTGTTCAAATACAGTCCCAGATATTTGAGAAAATAATACGTTTGTAAAAACAAGTGTAAAAACAATAATTCCTGTTATTGTTTTCATTTAATAAAATATTTAAATATTAATTTTTTTGATCTAATTACCACAAAGAAGTAGGTAATCATAAACGGAATACAGAAAATGTAGCACAAAAGTCTGTGCTATAAGGTAAGTTTAAAAGTAAAGGGGGTATTTTTATTAATTTTATTTCTGATATGTTTTTGATATTGTTTGTAAAACAGTTTGTAATTAGGTTTTGAAGTGTTTTTGTTAGATTAATTACAGTAGTTTTTGACACTTCCGCTTTCTCAAAGTTAAGAAAGAGTACGTCAAGGTTTATGTATTTGATTTTAGTATTTTGTATATGGTCATTATCTGTAAAAAAACAGCAGTGGTGTTCTCCTTCACCTGTGCAGTTTAGGCAATGTTCGTGTTCGTGCTCGTGTGAGAGCTCTCCAAATTCGAAAAACTCTATTTCGTGCTTTTCTTTATTACATCCAGAACAGAAGTATTCTTCAAGAATAAAGCCGTTTGTACCCATTAGAATAACTAATGCGGATACATAAACAAATATGTTTTTTAAAGTTTGCACGAGGCAAAAATAATCATTTATATGATTGGAGAACAAGTAGGTACATAAAAAGTTCAAAAATAATGGGGCCGTAGCCCCAAAATTATACAAATGAAAACAAAATTAAGATTTATTTATTCTTTTGAGGTCTTGAAATCTCTTCAAGAGAGTTCTTTTCTCTTAAGTTGCTTTTTTCTGAATCTGTAGAGTTTAGTTTAGTAGTTTTTGATTTAATATTCTTTTGGTTAAGATTAACGTTTATCCCATTTTCATTTGTCTTGTTGTATGATTTTGGGTCTAAGTATGTTCCTGCTTTAATCCCTTTATATGAACCGTCTTTTGGAATAATAACAGGTAATTTGTTTTTTTGCATATATGGATCATCTCTATCTGCCATTACCATCCATGAAATCTCTCTTTCAGAATCACCATAAACAACAAATGATTCAAAATCGCTATTCCATTCGTAACCTGTTCCAAAAGGACGACCGACACATGTAATTTGTACTGTTGCTTCATCTTCTTTTGTTAAAGACTTGAAATAAGATGGCATTCTAACAGTTGCTTCACCATTTTCGTTTAATTCAATTTTTCCTCTGTACATTACTAATGATTCATCAGACTCAATGCAACTGTGTCTTAACATTTCATTATCAGGATTTTCTGGATTGTCAATTAAAAAGTTTTTTGTTCCAGTTACATTAAGGTCGGTAGTTATATAAGCGCTACCACCAACACCTAAGTCTTCGGCAGCATATATAGCCCAACCGTTTACTGCGTCAGTTGTTGTTCCGTAAATGCCTTGAAATGCTTCTCCATATACACCTGCCGAGTTCGCATTTGTGCTGGAAACAACTCCAACTGCACCCCAGCCATCGACAGCATCTGAAGTTCCATATGTTCCTATTGAGCCAGCAGTTGCATCTCCATACCCATATACACCTACGGCATTGCTATTTCCAGCAACACCTGAACCGTTTGTTAGTGTAGAGATTGATCCAAGATTGTTGCCAATACCAATTAATCCAGTTCCAGTTGCATTTGTTGCAGATGCAAGAGCTCCATCTTCTCCGCTAAAAGCCCCGCCAGAACCAGTTGTTAGGAAGTTTGCCGTTCCGTTGTTTCCAACTCCAATAACACCTGTTCCTGCTGCATTTAGGTTTCGTCCATCTATACCAAAACCATCAGCAAGATCAACATCACCATAAATAGCACTAGCACCAGCCGCAGTTGCCGTTCCATAAATTCCAATATTTGTACCAATTGAAGAAATTCCGGAACCGCCAGTTAGATAAGTCCCAGCTTCTCCGTTTCCACGAGCTAATAATCCTGTTCCGCTTGCATCAGCATTTACAGCATAAAGTCCAAATCCATCTGGATCAGAAACATCACCTACAACACCAAAGTTCGTTCCACCATTTAGAGATTGTCCGTATACACCATAGTTAGAACCAGTTCCTCCATCTGCATAGCCCATAACTCCAAAATACTCGTCTGCTCCTGTTGGTTGAACAATTCCTTGAACTCCTGTGTATCCTCCGCTAAAGACACCACCAAAACCAAAGTAGTCGGTATTATCACAAGCTCCAATTACTCCAGTATTGTCAACAGAGGTTTCTGTACTTTCAAAAAAACCGGCAGTTTCAGCTAAGCCAGCATAATAGAAACCAAGAGAGTCGTTATCTTCAAATACTTTAGCATTGATATTTTCATTAGGATGTAGATATGCTCCTGCATCTGTCCATTCGCCAGCAGCTCCTCCTCCAATAATTTCCCATACCGGAGCAGCTGATGTCCCTGAGTTATAATAGAAACCAGGAGTATTGTCTGTTTGGTAAATTAATAAACTGTTTGCAGGCAATGTAATTGCATCTCTTTGTGCCATAGTCATTCTTGGAACCAGTACCCCAGATGATGTAGAAACAACATCTAACATTGCAGATGCATCAGGTGTTGTTGTATTAACACCAACATTTTGAGCTTGTAAAGCAGTTGCAAAAAACATTACAAATACTAGTGATAAAATCCAAATTGTAAATCCTGATTTTTTTAATAATTGAGCTTTCATAATTATAAAGTTTACTATTTTTAATTTATTGTTTGTTTACTAAAATCTACTTTTACCGGTATCATCTCCATATGGAATGTCATAACCCAGCAATAATTCAAATGTTCCAGTTTGATAGCTACTTAATTTTGAAGTAACAAGATCGTAGGCAAATCCGAATATAAAATCTTTATATTTGAGACCTAGCATTGTTATTATATCTCCGGAAGTCCTGTATGAGAATCCTAACCAGTAATCATCTTGATAAATTCCTTTTACATTAATGTCGGCTTGGAATGGTGTTTTGAATGTGCTTTTTAATAAAGTAGAAGGCTCTAAATCAAAGTCCCCACTTATTGCAAACCTGTATCCACCAATAAGATGATAATGGCGAACTAAAGAATTCATTTCTACTGATTCTCCACCAATTTTTACAGGTAATTCAATCATCTGATTTGCTGATATACCTGCAAAATAATTTTCTCCATATAAATATAGGCCAAAGTCACTTTCAGGAATCCATGCATTTTCTTTATTGTACATCAGTACAGGATCATCAGCATCAAGCGAAGTAAAGTTTGCATAATCCATTTGATATTGGAAAACTTGAAAAGATAGTCCAAAAGCTAAATGAGATTTTTCGTCAAATACAGGTAGGATATATGAATAGTTTCCTTGAAAACCAATTCTTGATTCTGGTCCAAATCTGTCAGCAAAAATAACTCCGCCAACTCCCATTGTTTGATTTTTTAATCTAAGATGCCCACTAATTATTTGTGTAGATGGAGCTTTGTCAATTCCGACCCACTGCTGACGTGCAGTAAGACGTAACTCAATATTGTCTGAACTTCCGGTAACACCAGGGTTTAACAGCAGCCTGTTAAACATGTATTGACTGTATAGAGGCAGTTGCTGAGAAAATGCCATCGAAGTCAGACAGGTTATTGTGATTATTGATAAAATGATTTTTTTACTCATATTTATTTTTATTAAATTCGTGATTACTTTGTATTTCATATCAGTATTATTAACGAATGATTGTTAGAGTTCCTTTAAATACTTCATTATCTACTTCAAGTAAGTATACATAAGTTCCAAATGGTAGTTCTTTATCATCTCTGGTTCCATTAAACTGTTTTTGAGTTTCAAAATAAGATTCACCTGTTCCGTTAAATAAAAATACTTCGTCTCCCCAACGATTGAATATTACTATGTTTACAATGTCAAATGCTCTGATTCCTTGTATTCTCCATGTGTCATTATATCCATCATTGTTTGGAGTAAGAACATCGGGAATAACTAAGTCTTTAATTGGTTCTGGAATTACAACTATTTTGATACTATCTGAATCGCCACATGGTGCATCAATAGTGTAAGTGATTATGTGTTCACCTAAATCTGCTATGGACGGAGTAAATTCTCCTGTTAATTCATTGGTTCCATTACCTGACCACAATCCTCCATTGTCAGTTGCATTAAGAATAACTGCTGGATCGATAATGAATAATGTGTCAATATCACTTAAAATTGTAGCGTCTGCTTGCTGAATCACAGAAAGAGTTAAGGTGTCATAACTTGAGCTACCACATGAATTTGTTAGTGTGTATATTATTTCATATTCTCCAACTCCAGTTGTTTCTGAATCGAACTCACCAGAAGTTGGATCAATTCCTGTTCCACTCCATGTTCCTCCTGTATTTGCTGCTGAAATAATAAAAGGAGCTGTTCCCGAACAAATTACACCAGGATTGCTAATTGAGGCATCTAAGACGGTTGAGATTTCAACTTCTGTATTGTCAGATGCTGTACAGCCATTATTGTCAGTGACAACAACTGTGTATGTGCCGGAGTTTGAGGAACTAGTTGTTGTAATCTCAGGAGACTGAAGACCAGATGTGAAACTATCAGGACCAGACCACAACCATTCTATTGCATCACCTCCGGTTTCTGTAAGACTTAATAAATCTCCTTCACAAACTGGAATGTTACTGTTTGCACTTACAGCAGGAATATCATATATAGTAAGATCATATGTCCTCTGTACTGCTGTACAAGGTGCTCCAAATGGGTTATCAGAGATAACTGTAATTGTAATTGTATTTCCAAAATCGCTTACATCGGGAGTATAAGTAAAACTGAAAGGGCTTGTTGAGATTGTATTTGAATCCAGAGTTCCGTTTCCATTATGAGATAAACTAACCTCACTTGTACTTCCACCAAATGTGTTTCCCGTTACTGATATTGGATTAGATCCGCAGGTATTGCCATTTGTTGTATCAAGAGTTAGTGTTGGAGGATTTGTACATCCGCAGTCAATATTTATTACATCACTTGAACTTGTACAGGAAGTGTTGATATTTGTAACGGTGATGGAGTAGTCTCCATTAGAAAGTGATCCAAAACTAACTTCTGATTGGAATGAACCTCCAATAGAGTATTGATAGTCGGCTCCTAAAGGAGATGTAACTGTAATAATTGCATTATCATCACCACCTGAACAATCTATACTTGTAGTTGGCAAAGGAGGATTGTCGTTTACTGTTACATCAATATTTGCTGAGTTTGTACACGTATTTGCACCTTCAACTATTACAGTATAAGTTCCAGATTGAGCAGATGTTGCTCCAATAATGCTTGGGTTTTGTTGGTCTGATGTAAAAGAATCAGGTCCGGACCATGACCATGATAGCGCATCATCACCTGTTTCAGTTAAAGCTATATCACCACTTTCGCATATTGGAGAATTACTTCCTATAGTTACATCTGGTAGTGCATTTATTGTTAATTCATATGTTTCCTCAGCTGATATACATGGTGCTCCATCAGGATTATTTGTTGTCAATGTAATTGTTACATCAGTACCGACATCAGTAGCATCAGGTGTATATGTAAAGCTAAACGGACTTGTTGTAAATGAGTCAACACTTAGTTCTCCAAATCCATTATGAATTAAATCAACTTGGGTTGCACTACCTCCAAATGTGTTGTCACTAATTGTTGCAGCATCTGTACCACAAGTGGTTCCGGAGTATTCTGTTAATGTTATTGTTGGAGGATTTAAACAACCACAATCAAGATTTAGTACTGCACTTTCGGAAGTACAATTTGTTGTAACATCCTGAACGGTTATGTTGTAGTTTCCGTTTGTTAAAGGGCCAAAGTCAACAGATGCCTGATAACCACTTCCAATATTGTATTCGTAGTTAACACCTGTTGGTGATGTGACAGTAAGCATCCCGGCATCTTCTCCTCCGGAACAGTCAATACTTGTTGCAGGAATATCTGGGTTTGCATTTACAGTGATGTTGATATTATCAGAATCTGAGCATGCCCCATTAGTTATGTTATATTGGATGTTGTGAACACCGTCACCAGCAGAAGTCGGGTCAAATTCGTCAACAGAAATCCCATTACCTGTCCATGTGCCGCCATTATTAACTGCATTAAGTGTTATTGGTGACTCTGATTCACAGAAAGGTCCAACAGGTGTGATTGTTGCATCAACAACACAATCAACTTGTATGTTTATCAAATATGAATCAGAACATACACCATTCGTAACATCATATTGTATAGTAACTATACCACAACCTACACTCACGGGATCGAAAGTTCCATTGTTAGAATCAATAATACCCATTCCTGACCAAGTTCCACCAGTAGATGCAGCTGTGAGGTTAGTTGGAGAATCAGATCCACAAAATGGTCCTGCAGGAGTAATTGTTGCATCAACAGCATTATCAATCTGCACTAAAATACTTCCTGTTGCAGTACAGTTATTTATGTCTGTTATGGTGAGATAATAGTTTCCACCGATAGAAGGTGTTGCTCCTGTAATAACAGGATTATGTTCTAATGTGGAAAAACCACTCGGTCCAGACCATATCCAGTTTGTAGCATCACCTCCTGTTTCTGTAAGGTTTAGATCTGAACCTTCACATACTGGAGAGTTACTTCCGATTGTAATTGCAGGTACAGGATTAACAGTAATTAAAACATTATCAGTTGCAGTACATCCATTAATGTCTTGAATTGTAACATTGTAAGTCCCATTATCTGTAGCAGAAATTGTAGATATAACAGGGTTTTGATCGTTTGAACCAAATGAATTTGGTCCATCCCAAATCCAAGATACTGCTTCTGTCCCATTTTCGGTAAGGGTAAGATCTCCGCCATCACAAATCGGACTTAGATTGCCGGCTGTTGCAACAGGAGTAGGGTTAACATTCAATTTATATGTTTGTACATCAGGATTACAAGGAAGTCCTTCCGGATTATCAGTCGTTACTGTTATTGTGACGGTATTTCCAAGATCTCCTGCTACCGGAGTGTAAGTAAAACTAAAAGGAGATGAGTTAATAGTTATTTGATCTAACGAACCTGCACCATCATGAGATAAACTTACCTGTGTTGCACTTCCGCCGAATGTGTTTGCAGAAACTGTTGTAGCAACAATGCCACATGAGCTTCCAGTAGCAGCAGAAAGACTTAGTGATGTTGGATTTGAACATCCGCAATCTAGATTTATTGGTAGACCGATAGTTTCGCATGATGATGTAATGTCTTGTACTGTAATTGTATAAACTCCGTTTGCCAGTGGTCCAAATATAGGGCTAGGCTGATATGCACCGCCGTTTGAATATTGGTAATTTGCACCAACTGGTGATGTAACTGTAATAATACCAGCATCGACGCCACCTGTACAATCTATACTTGTAACAGGAACTATAGGTGCAGCATTTACAGTTACAGTAATATTGTCTGTGTCAGAACATGTTCCATTTGTAATATCATACTGTATATTATTAACCCCAATGTTTGCAGATCCTGGGTCAAAATTGTTTCCAATAATTCCGTCACCAGACCATGTTCCACCACCATCGACAGCTGTAAGTACTACAGCAGCCTCTGAATCGCAAAATGGTCCAATTGCAGTAATTGTAGCATCTACCATGCAGTCAACTTGTATGTTTTCTGTATCAGAATCTGAGCATTCTCCATTTGTAACACTGTATTGAACAGTATGTGTTCCACAACCTGCAACAGGAGGGTTAAATGTTCCATTGTTTGAATCAGTAATGCCTGTGCCAGACCAAGTTCCACCAACAGAAGCAGCAGTTAAGTTAAATGCAGCAGTAGTTTCACATAAAGGCCCTGCAGGAGTAATTGTAGCATCAACCATACAGTCAACCTGTATGCTTTCTGTATCTGAATCAGAACATGCTCCATTTGTAATATCGTATTGTATTACATGTATTCCACAGCCTGCAACAGGAGGGTTAAATGTTCCATTATTTATATCAAATATGCCATTTCCTGACCATATTCCTCCTGCACTTGCAGCAGTGAAATTAAATATAGCCTCGGTTTCACATATAGCGGCTACCTGTGTAATTGTAGCATCAACAGCAGCATCTACATGGATCGTTTCAGTGTCGGAGTCAGAACAAGTCCCATTAGAAATGTTGTATTGAATTAGATGATCTCCGGGACCGGCAGTTGCAGGATTAAAAGTATCTCCTAAAACACCTGTTCCTGTCCATGTTCCTCCAGTTGAAACAGCAACCAGAGAGACACTGGCGTCTGATTCGCAGAATGGACCATCAGGAGTAATTGTTGCATCTACAGCAGCATCAATTTTTATTGTTTGCGAATCTGAGGCAGTACATCCATATGAATTAGTAACTGTTACAGAGTATACGCCATTTGCTGCAGTGGTAACAGAGTTGATTGTTGGGTTTTGAATGTTTGATGTGAATCCGTTTGGACCATCCCAGCTCCATAATGTTGCATCGCCTCCAACTTCTTGTAAAATAAGGTTGTCGCCTTCACATATGGGAGCGTTTGAGTTTATTGTTGCTGTTGGTATTGGTGAATATAGTGCATATGGTCTCTCTGAAAAATCGTTCCAGTTGCTTGCACTTGCTTTTTGAAGAGGAGCTCCAACAGTAGTTAAACTGCCTACAATTATATCCCATAAATTTGGCCCTGTAGTCCAGTTTGAAATTCCTTCCCAATCTCCATCAGTGGCATTATCGTAATAAATATCTAAATCTATTGCTGCTGTCCCTGCAGTTCTGTTTATTTGATGATAAAAAAATGGGTTAATTTCACAAATTCCAGCAACTATCAAACTTCTGTCGTGTCCTTCTGTTGTTGCATCAACATTTGCCATGCGCACTGTATAGGTGTTTGCAGTTACTGTAGCAGGAGTTATCGCAACAGGGCGATATCTTGTTGTGCCAATATTGGAACCAACAGGAAAGATGTAGATATCAGAGATGTTTGTTTTACGTGAAAGATATCCCCCATTTAAACTAGAAACAAAGCCAGTTCCAAATGTTATTGCGCTTGTACTTGTGTTTTGCACAAAAAAACCGAAAGTTTCTGTTTTAAGTTCAATGTCGTTAAGACTTAATACTCCATTACAATATTGGTTTATTGTTTGTGTTTTTGCTCCAGTTCCATTTAGAGTCAGGTTGTTAAAAGTTGTTGAGACACTGCCATCAATTAATTGTGCAGCACCTTCTAAAAATACTGTTCCTGATCCTGCATTGAAAGTGTTGTTATTTTCCCAGTTTCCCTTAATTTTATAATATCCATCTCCACCAGCTGTTGAATTGTTTATAAAATCCCCTTCAACTATCATTTCACTATTGCTCGAAGAATTGTCAACATCAATTTGACCGATTTCATTCTGTACAGTTCCATCTATATAGAATACAACACCATTGTTTACAGTGATATTAACTCCATTGTTATACAGTAGTTGAGCATTTAATGTTGCTTGAATTAGTAGTAATGCCAAGCAAAACAATACAAATTTAAATTGTTTCATAAAGTATATTTTATTTACTCTTTCTAATGATTCCCTTCCTCAAAATACAATTAATTTTAATCTATAGCGTGGGTGGCTATAGATCTGAACAATTATAAACATAAACAGGCAATCGCTTAATTCTCCTTTTATACAACAAATATAAGTTATTTTTTTATTATGTGGTTAGTATATATGAAAAATTAATAATGCGTTTAAATGGAATGTTGTTTCGAAAGATTAGAAAGTGCGGTAAAAAGAGTTTAATAGCTGATAAAAGCTAAGTAGAGTTATATTAAAAAAATATATCTGCTTTTTTGATTCTTGTTCTATTCTTTAATGATTTCGTACTTTTGCATTGTCATGAAAGAAATACTTGCAATATTAGTTTTGGCAGTTGGCTTATCAATGGATAGTTTAACTGTGTCACTTGCAGCCTCGGCAACATGTAGAATGAAGAATATTTTTGTTTTTTTGCGATTTGCGTTTACTCTGGGGCTTATTCAGGCAGTATTTACTATTGCTGGTTGGGTTGCAGGAACAGAGCTGGTGAAATATTTAGCTGATTTTGACCACTGGATTGCATTTGGTTTGTTGCTGATAATTGGTGGCAAAATGCTTTACGAAGGGGTTGTGAAGAAAGATCCAAATTCTAAATCTGAGATAAATATGAACAATTTTTTTGTTGTAACAGGATTAGGAATAGCAACAAGTATTGATGCTGCAGTTGTTGGGGTCAGTATGTCTTTTGTTGGATTAAATGTCTGGATTTCGGCTCTAATTATAATGATAGTTACTTTTGTTTTTTCTTATTTTGGATTAGTAAGTGGGAATCTAATACGGAGAAAATTAAAGAGATTCCCGATAGAGATTATTGGAGGTGTTTTTTTAATTGGAATTGGGGTTAAAATTTTGAGTGAGCATATTTCACAAGGAATTTAGAAATTGATAACGAACTCAGGTTAATAAAGTTGTTCCAAAAATGTTTTTAACTCATTGTTATCTGGCGCTTTACCATGCCAAGTATAATCGTTTTCAATTTTAGGTATCCCAGTACCCATTTTTGTCTTTGCAATAATCAAATTTGGTGATTCATATTTTAGATTATTAAAACAAGAAGAAATAGATTCAAAGTCATTGCCATTGCAGTTGGAAACTTCCCAACCAAATGATTCCCATTTTGACTTTAGTGGTTCGATGCTCATTACATCTTTGGTATTGCCATCTATTTGGACATTATTTCTATCGACAATACAAATTAGAGAATTTAGTTTATGATGTGATGCGCTCATTGCGGCTTCCCAAATCTGTCCTTCTTGTAGTTCTCCATCTCCACAAATACAAACAATTTTTCGATTGATATTATCAATTTTGTCGGCTAATGCCATTCCAATAGCTATGCTGAGTCCCTGACCAAGTGAGCCAGATGAGGTTTCCAAACCAGGAATTCCAGATGAAAGTGATGGGTGACCTTGTAGTGGAGATCCAAGTTTTCGTAAGGAATGTAAATTCTCAATTGGGAAATAACCATTATGAGCAAGTGTTGCATAAAGAACTGGTGCAACATGACCAGCAGATAAAATTAATTTGTCACGATCAGGCATTTTAGGATTTTGGGGATCGTGTTTCAAAAAAACGAAATATAGAAATGTAAATATATCAGCTAACCCAAGACTCCCTCCAGTGTGACCAGACCCAGCTTTATTTATGGATATCAGAATTTCTTTACGGATAGATTTTGCTAGCCTTTTGAGCTCATTGAGTTCAATATGAGTCATTTGTTATTGATGATTTGGATAAGATACAATTGTTTTTACAATGTATGCTTCAGGATATTCGTCAATTAGCTCTTCCAGTAAGGCAACGGCTTCGAATCGATTAGTGAAATCACCAACCAAAACTTCAAAGTTGGGCTCTGTATAGGTAACATAAGCTTTGTGCTTGCTATATTCAAACCTTAATCTTATGCCATTTGCTTTACTTCTAGCATTTTGATGGTTCTGAGCATAAATTTTTACTCTGTAACCATAAAATCCACGACGTTTTTTGTTTAAGCCAACATGAGTTTCCATAAAATTCTCAAGTTGAGAATCTTGTTTTACAGATACTTTTCCATTATATGCAGTGGCATTGAAATAGTCGATGTCAATTGGTTCGATGTTTTGTGACATTCCTAGTCCAACAAATGTGAATAGTGATATTATAATTAAGATGTGCTTCATGCTTTAAAATTTTTGTAAAAGTAAGAATTATTTAAAACTTGTCAATACTTTGTTTGTGATTAACTTTTATTCTCTTTGGTACTCCAAATTTAGCAACTGTTACAGTACCAGTAACTTCAAGTTCGGGATTACGGTTTTGTAGTTCCCCAAGCAAAAACAAAACATTTGATAATGCATCTGCAGGTGTAATTTCAAACGATACAGGATAAGTTTCTTTTGAGTTGGCCTCAATCTTTACTTTATCCATTTTCTTAACTTTTCCTACATTTTTGCCATTTACAAGAAGATCGAGATTTACATTTCTTATTTTAAACGAAAAATTGTTTGGGTTTTCGATCGGGATAAAAACCTTAAGACGTATAGCTTTCATGCTTAGTTCTTCGGGCTCTATGCCTGTTGGATTTCCAATGTCAATTTGTTGAATAGAGCATGATCCAAAAATTAGCATTGTAATTCCTATTATAGATATTGTAAGTATTTTTTTCATCCTGATTTTAATATTCTAGTTTTTTATAATTGTTTCGGCAAACTCCGCAAAATCTATTCCATTAAAATTACCACTACTCATCATTAGGATGTTAGTCTTGTCCATATTTTGTTTAAGAAGCAAATTTTGGAGTTCTTTTGTTTTAGTTATTACTATTGTGTTATCACCAAAGCATTTCTGTACATATGATTCTTCAAGTTCAGGGAGTTTCTTATGCTTTATAACTTCATGATTAAAATAAACTATTGCCATTTCGGCATTTTTCATAGAATCTTTATACTGAGGTATGAAGTTCTTTTGCAGGCTACTAAAAGTATGCAATTCTATGCATGCAATTAATTTCCTGTCAGGATATTTTTGACCAATTGCATTAACAGTTGCCTTTAATTTCGATGGAGCGTGTGCAAAATCAATATAAAAAGCAGATTTTGGAGTTTCTTTTACAAGTTGTAAACGTTTTGCAGCACCTTCGAAAGATTCAATTGCCAGCCAAAAATCCGCCTCTTTTACTCCTGCTTCGAGGCAAGCTAAACGGGCTGCATTGATATTTTGCATATTATGATCTCCAAAAACACTCATCTTATGTTTTGTCCCATTAAACTCAACAATTGGTTGTGAGTTATTGTCGGTTGTGTAATCAACTTTGTTGTATGGTGAAGATATGATATTGGAGTTTACATTTGAAATAGATTTCAGATTCTCGTCTTCTCCAAACCAAAACAGTTTTCCGTCATCCTGAATTCTTTCAACAAATATTTTAAATTGCTCAACATAGTTTTCAAAAGTTGGAAATACGTTGATGTGATCCCATGCAATTCCTGTTAAAATGGCAACATGTGGACGGTACCAATGGAATTTAGGTGTTAAATCTATTGGAGATGAAAGATACTCGTCGCCTTCGATAATTGCAATCTCGTTTTTTTCGTTAAGTTCGACCATAGTATCAAAACCTTTAATGTTAGCTCCAACCATATAGTCGAAGTTTACATTAAGTGTTTTTAAAACGTGCATAATCATCGAAGTGATTGTGGTTTTTCCATGACTACCACCAATTACGATACGTTTTTTGTCTTTTGTCTGGTCGTATAAAAATTCAGGATATGAGAAAATTTTCAAGCCCTGCTTTTGTGCTTCGAGTAGTTCCGGGTTGTCTTTTCTGGCATGCATTCCTAGAATGATAATATCTATATCTGATGATATTTTTTCAGGAAACCAACCAAACTCTTTTGGTAATAAGCCGTGCTTTTCTAATCTCGATTTTGATGGGTTAAATATCTCATCATCAGAACCAGTAACCTTGTATCCTTTTTTATGAAGAGCGATTGCTACATTGTGCATTGCTGCTCCGCCTATTGCTATAAAGTGTATTTTCATTTTCAAAGTGAGCTAAAGTGAGCTAGAGTGTCTACCCTTCGACTACGCTCAGGGTAAAAAGAGAGCTAGAATATCGGGTATTTTCTGTCATTATTTCTTATTAAGAATTTCTGTTGTATTTATATATTGTTTTAGTTTATTGTGATTGCTGTACCTTGAGCGGAGCCAAAGTGTAGTCACTTATCTTACATTCAATATAATCAATTAAACTGTGAATTACTTTTATGTGTATTTCCTGAACTCTGTCGGAATATTCTGATTTTGGTGCTCTGATTTCTATGTCGGCAAGATCTTTAATCTTACCACCACTTTTACCAGTTAAGGCAATTACTTTTATTCCTTTTTCTTTAGCAATTTTAATTGCCTCAATTACATTTTTTGAGTTTCCGCTTGTACTGATAGCTAGTAAAACATCATTTTTATTTCCCAATGCTTCTACATATCTGCTAAAAACATAGTCGAATCCAAAATCGTTTGCCGTACATGTTATATGAGATGGGTCGCTAATTGCTATTGCTGGAATTGCTTGTCGTTTTTCACGAAAACTTCCTGTAAGTTCTTCGGCAAAATGCATTGCATCACTCATCGAACCACCATTTCCGCAACTGATAACTTTGCCATTGTTTTTTATTGCATTTACTATCAAGTCTCCAGCAGATTCAATTTTCGTGAAATTATCTTCGTTTTCGATAAATTCATTAAGAACTTTCTGAGCTTCGGTAAAATGTTGTTTGATTCCCATCTTGTTTTTTTTTCAAAAATACACTTTAGTTTTTTAGTTTCAAAAAAAAACAATTGAGATTAATTATGTCTTTTGTTGTAACCTTTACTCCGAATAGATTCTCAATCTACAGACCAGGTTTGTAGATATTTAATCAAGTGTTATTGCTGCTTTGTTATTTTTTTTCTTGAAACATAATTATTATTACATATTTCTAATATATATGTTCCTTTTGGAAATTTTGACAAGTCTATAGTTGTTGTATTATCTTCAATATTCTGACAAATTTGTATTTTTCCACTAATATCATAAACAGTAACTGTAGCTTTATTTAACACTTCATGTATTAAAATATTTAACTGGTCTGTAAAAGGATTAGGGTATGTGTCAATTTTTATAGGCTGTAGGTACTCATTTACACTATAATATCCTACTCTATAACGATAACTTACATATTGGTTTCCAGTGTTTATCTTTACATACATTAAATTAGCTAAACATACTTCTGTTTCTCCTCTTATTAATTGTCTTTCGATGACAACTTGATTTTCATTTAATTCTCCTACAATAATATTATTTGCATCAAGAACAAAATCAAAAACTCCTGTTAAATTAGATGAATCTGGTAAAGTAATAAACCTATTCCACTCAGAAGTACTATAAAAAGTAAACGGTAAAACTGTTTGGCCAGAAACAAAGAAAATTGTGTCAATCTTATTCTCTCCTGTTGGGAAATAAAATCTTTCTGGCATATTATCTAAAATTATAGTGTCTGTACTATCATTAGAAGATATTGAAAATTCATAATTTGATTCACTTAAATATGGAATGTCAATAGAACCTCTAATTAAGTCATCGTTAATTATACTGTTTTCGATGCTAAGGTTTACTTGAGAAATATTTCCGGTGAAGCCATAAATAGTACACTCCTTTTCCGTTTCAATACTAGCATTAAAATGTAAGCCAGAACTATCATATTTGTTTATTACTGATGGAGAATTTGAAATAAAATCAGAAACAACATTACCTTCAAATTCAATATATGGATGGTCTATCATAGCAAATGATACTTTTGCAGTGTCAATACAAATACCTGTCCATAATGCACTATCTGATAAGTAATTGAAAGAAGTGTCTGTACTACAGTCAATCGTAGAATTATTAACCTGAATATTTAAATTTAGTGATGATGAAATATTAAGATTAAAAGGCTCCGAATTGTGCAAGTAAGTTAAATCGCTTTTATTTGTCTCAAAAGGAATTTGTATTTCTTCACCCTGCAAATCGTTAAATGAATAAACTCCTTCCAGATTCAAATAATATTGACCACTATTTGACAAATAGGCATGTGATGTATTCAATAATGTCAATTTAGGAAAAAATTCATCATAAACCATTTCTTCATATTGAGTTTCACAACTTATTGCATTATCATAAAAATTAGTATTGTTCCATAAATTTTTGGATATCAGCAAAGTATCTGTTTCATCGCTTGTAGGAAAATTTGCTTCACATTGAAAATGTCCTTTAACTTTTGTATTATATCGTTCAAATTTAATGGAATCGACAAAAAGTGTTCCTTCTGAATTGCCAAGCTCATTTGGAGTAAAAGGCATCTCTGATATAGAATCAAGCTTATCTACAATTTCTCCTTCAGTCATAATATTCGCTCCTCCACTTTGAATCAATAAAATACTATCAAATACTACAGGTTCAATTATTTCAGGTTCAGTAAAAAATAAAAATGTACCTTCACCTGAATATCTATCATCACCTAATATTTCAAGTGAGGTAAGATCTATATAGGTATCATCTGCTAAAATGCGTTCAAAAGGGTAACAAGATGTAAAAGTATAGATTGGACTTAGTCCTATGATATTGTCAAACTCATCATATCTAGTAACTTGCCATGCATGTTTAGTAAGAAAGGTAAAAGGCTCATCAATACTAGTTGACATTGAGCCGTGATATGGCCCAGGATTTGTGGTTTTTTCTAACCAATATGGTTGTGTATTCATAGCAATTTCTGGATCCATATCTTCACAAATTACAACTCTTACTGTATAATACATAACTTGATCAGGTGCAGGGTTTATGGGTCCTCCCCATCTAAAAAGGCCGAGTTCATGTAGTTCAAATTGATGCTCGTCTTCAGGAGCAATTAGTGTAATAACTTCTTGAGCAGTTAAATTGAAAAGGGATAGATAAAGAAATCCGATTAAAAAAGTTTTTTTTAACATTGCTTAAAATTTGTGGTTAGTGTTTTGCTAATTCTATTTTTGTAAAAATAGTAAAATTTATATACAAAAGTGATTGTAGCATTAAAAAAACGAAAATATAGAGTTAGTGATATGCTATAGTTGACTTTCAGCAAAACAATATTTCATTAGTATTTATGTGTTTTATTTCTTGTAAAATAAATACTAAGGTGTTTTGTTGCACTGTTTTTTGATTGTTAAAGCAATATTAAATATTGTCCAAAATCCCAATTTGTTTATCTTTGTTCAAAATCAATTGTAGTGAACAAGAGATCATTAAGACAATTAAAAAATAAGATTTATGTAATAATCTTTAAATCAAATACTCGTAAGGGTAAATTGTTTGATGTTGCATTATTGCTTGTTATACTTGTGAACTTGCTAGCTGTAATGTTTGATAGTATTGACTTTTATCACGATACTTATGGAACAGTTTTGAGAATTGTAGAATGGGTTATCACTGGTCTGTTTTTAATTGAATATGTTTTTAGAATCTGGGTATTAAACAAAAAAGCAAAATACATATTTAGTTTTTATGGTGTGGTAGATTTGCTCGCCATCTTACCTTCTTTTATTGGTTTGTTTGTTGTAGGAACTCATTTTTTGGTTGTTATCCGAACATTACGCTTACTCAGGATATTCTCAATATTCCAGATGAGCAATTATACACATCAGGGGAATATTTTAATAAGATCTCTTAGGAATAGTTGGTCAAAAATTTCCGTTTTTTTGTTGTCGGTTATTAGCGTAATTGTGGTTTTGGGTACTACAATGTATCTTATCGAAGGAGCTGAAAATGGATTTAGCAATATCCCAATTTCAATTTACTGGACAATTGTTACAATTACAACTGTGGGTTATGGAGATATCTCTCCTATTACACCAGTTGGGCAAATAATTGCAAGTATTACAATGATGCTTGGTTATGCAATTATTGCTGTTCCTACCGGAATTATTACTGCCGAAACTCTTAAGCAGAAAAAACAAAGTGTAACTTGTCCAAGATGCTTTTCTAAAGATAATGATACCGATTCGAATTACTGTAAAGTTTGTGGGGAAAAGTTGAAGCAGACCAAGTAAATGATACGATCATAAATTTTCCCAATTCCCAATTCCGAATTCCCAATTCCGAATTCCGAATTCTCAATTCCCAATTCCCCCACCTTAACATTATTTTAAGCATTAATCGTTTAATAATTCTTTCACATAAGATTATATTTATATTTTTGTGATTGAATAGACGACTTTGTGTTGTACTAAGACATTAAAATAGAAAAAAGCGTAATAATTTAAAGTAAAATTTTAATCAGATGAAAAAATTAAATCTACTTGTACTGGCATTATTTATTGGTGTTGGTTCTGTGTTTGCTCAAGGACTTGAGTTAACAGACAAATTACCTGCTGATCCGGATGTGTTAACAGGCACATTGGATAATGGGATGAAATATTATATCAGGTCAAATGCAACACCTGAGAAAAGAGCAGAGTTTACACTTGTAGTAAATGCAGGTTCAGTTCTTGAAGATGAAGATCAGCAAGGATTAGCTCACTTTAACGAGCACATGGCTTTTAATGGTTCTACCAACTTCCCAAAGCACGAACTTGTTGAGTATCTTGAGTCTTTAGGAATGAAATTCGGACCAGAAGTAAATGCATACACAAGTTTTGATGAAACAGTTTATGGAATTAAGGTGCCTACTGATAACGAAGAGTATGTTGATAAGGGACTATTAGTTCTTTATGACTGGGCTTCTCAACTATCTTTAGAAACTGAAGAAATTGATGCTGAGCGTGGTGTTATTCACGAAGAGTGGCGTATGGGGCAAGGTGCTATGGATAGAATGCAACGCGAATACTTATCTGTGTTATTCCACGAATCAAAATATGCAGAAAGATTACCTATTGGAACAATGGATGTTGTTGATAATTGTGATCCTGAATGTTTGAGACGTTTTTATAAAGATTGGTACAGACCAGATCTAATGGCTGTTGTTGTTGTTGGTGACTTTGATGCAAAAGAAATGGAGCAAAAAGTGATTAATCAATTTGCTCAGATTCCAGTTGTAGAAAATCCAAGAGAAAGAACTTATGCTGATATTCCTAATCATGACGAAACTTTAGTTTGTGTTGCTACAGATCCTGAATCACCAATTAGTATGGTTCAGATGTTTTACAAACACCCACTAGGAAAAACTGAAACTGTTGCTGATTATCGTGAAGATATTGTTTCTATGTTAATGAGTTCTATGATTTCAAACAGATTAGCAGAATTAACATTACAAGAAAATCCTCCGTTTGCACAAGGTTATGCTGCTCATACTGATTTTATTGGACCTAAATCAATGTATATGAGTATAGGTATTGTTCAAAACGATGATATTGAAACTACTATCGAAGCTTTAGTTGCTGAAAATCAAAGAATGAAGCAACATGGTTTTACTCAATCTGAACTTGAAAGAGAAAAAGCAAATCTTTTAAAGAACATTGAAAAAATGTACAACGAAAAAGATAAGCAAGAATCTGCTGCTTATGTTGAAGAATATAAAGCTAACTATTTAGCTCCTCACAATCCATTTCCTGGAATCGAGTATGAATATGAATTATTCAAAAAGTATGTTCCTACTATTACTTTAGAAGAAGTTAATGCTTTTGGTGAAAAAATGATCATTGATAATAATGCAGTTATTGTTGTTCTTGCTCCAGAAAAAGACGGCGTTAAAATTCCTTCTCAAGAAGAAGTATTAGATATTTATACAAAAGCAAATGCAAAATCAGTTGATGCTTACGTAGATAAAGTTTCTGATGAACCACTAATTAGCGAACTTCCTGGAAAAGGAAAAATTGACAAGAAAATCAAAAACAAAGAATTAGGTTATGAAACTTGGGTTTTAGAAAATGGTGTTAAAGTTGTTCTTAAAACCACAGAATTCAAAGACGATGAGATTCTTTTCGAAGCAAAAAGTAAAGGTGGATATTCTCTTTATGAATTAGACGATATGATTAATGGACAATATGCTGCTAGCATTGCTGGTGAGTCTGGTTTAGGTAACTTTGATAAAATGGAACTTAACAAGTTTATGTCTGGTAAAAATGTTCGTCTTAACTCTTATATTAGAGAAACAAGCGAAGGTTTAACAGGTGTTAGTTCTGTTGAAGATTTCGAAACACTTTTACAAATGATTTATGTTTCATTTACTAGCCCTAAGGTTACAGAGTCTGCAATGAATTCATACATCAACAAAGAAAAAGGAATGCTTGAGAACTCAATGTTAGATCCTCAATCTATCTGGAGAGATACTTTAATGTGGACAATGGCAAATAATCACCCTTGCAGAAAGCCTGTTTCTCCTGAGATGTTAGAAGAAATCGATTATAAACGAGTAAAGTATATCTATAAGCAAAGATTTGGTAATCCATCAGATTTTACTTTCTACTTTGTTGGAAATGTTGACAAGAAAGCAGCGAAGAAACTTATCGGACAATACTTAGGAAACCTTCCAAAAGTAAATCGTATTGAAGACTTCAAAGATCTTGGTGTTAGAGCTCCTGAGGGTGTTGTTGTGAAAACAGTAAATCAGGGAACAGATCCTAAATGTGTTGAGATAATTGCTTTCCATGGCGATATGGAATATACTCCTGCTAATAGATTAGAACTTGATGCTATAAGCAAGATATTATCAACTAAACTTCTTGAGGAAATTCGTGAAGAAGAAAGTGGTGTTTATTCAATTGGAGCATATCCATCAAGCACAAAAGTCCCTTACGAAAACTATAACGTATCTATTTTCTTTAGCTGCGACCCAGGAAGAGAAGAAGAACTAGTAGGTAAAATCTTTGATATCATTGCTGACGTAAAAGCTAACGGTATCGATCAGGAAGATATTAATACTGTAATTGAAAAAGAAAAACGCGAGTACGAAACTAATATTAAGGAAAATTCTTATTGGAAGCACCTTATTATGGAAGTTGAGCAAGGAACAAAAACTGTTGAAGATTTTAACAATTTTGTAACTAATGTTGATGCAATTACAATTGAAAGTATGAAAGCTGCTGCAGCGAAATACTTTAACGAAGATAACTACATCAGAGTTAAATTATTACCAGAAGAGGAATAAAACAAACTCTTAACGATATTTAAAAGGCTGTCCGCTAGTTAGTGGACAGCCTTTTTTTGTTAAAAAGGTTATTCCTATAAAATGTTTAATGTGTGTTTGTAGCTAAGTTTCAGATAATCAGATAGTGAAATATTAATTGCTATCATTAGTCGAAATTAATTGTCGCCTAATAGCTTAGGATGTATTTATTACTACTTTTGCCGCTTCTAAAATTAAAGACAAAAAGATAAAGAAGTAATGAAAGAAGTAAAATTAGGAAATCCGGCAGTAGTAGGTCTGGCCGGTTTTGGATTAACGACCTTATTGTTGCAGTTTCATAACCTTGGAATGCTAGGTTTAGGTCCTGTTGTTGCAATGGGATTTGTTTTCGGAGGATTGGCACAAATGATTGCTGGTTTTATGGAACAAAAAACTGGAAACAACTTTGGTTTTGCTGCATTCTCAAGTTATGGCGCTTTTTGGATTGGTTTAGGAATAATCTGGATTCTTAACCATTTTGGTATTTATAAATCTACTGGAACAGATGTTGGGTTCTACTTGGTAGGATGGACATTATTAACTGTTATCTTTTGGATTGGATCATGGTTTATTCATACAGCAATGGCTTTTACATTTACAACATTACTTGCAGGCTTCCTACTTTTAGATATAGGCCATTTTGGATTCCCTGTTTTTAATGAAATTGCAGCTGTTGTTTTAATTTTATGTGCTCTTAGTGCATGGTATATGATGGCATCTATTATTATTAACGATCTTGCAGGTCGCGTAATATTAGGTTCCGGTAAACCTTGGGTAAAAAGACTAAGAAAAGAAATTCAGGCAAAGGAAGCATCGGAAAGTAATCCTAGAAAAGCAGCTTAATAACTGTTTGCAAATTATATGTTAGTAATTGAAAGAGGCTGCCTTCGGGTGGTCTTTTTTTTTGATATTTATGATTGTTTAGTTATAGGTGCACCAGTAAACTCGGATTTCAACCGTAGCGATAGCGAGCTCAACGAAGTTAAATCCGAGATGGCAGGAGAGGCTCTCCGATAGGTTTTGTACTTATCGGCAGTCTATTCGATTATAAGCTTTATTTATCTTTACTTCAATTCGTTATCAGTTTTATTTCCATTTATCAGTGGCAAAGTAAATTTAAAATCACTTCCTTTACCTAATTCACTTTCAACCCAAATTTTTCCACCGTGTTTTTCTACAAATTCTTTACATAAGATTAAGCCTAAGCCTGTTCCTGTTTCATTTTCTGTTCCTTGTGTTGATGTGCTTTTTTCAATCCGAAATAAATCATTGATTTTATCTTTTGAAATTCCAATACCTGTATCTGTAACCGATATTTCAAGAAAACCATTATCTACTTGTCTTTCTGAAAATATTACAATATTTCCGTTTTTATTTGTGAATTTTATGGCATTTGAAATTAAATTTCTTAATACAGTAGTAATCATGTTTCTATCTGCAAAAATAGTTTCGTCTTCTTGTACATTATCTATTATGTTAATGCTCTTTTCGTTTGCCTGTGCTTGCAAAGTAAGAATCGTTTCAGATAATAGAATTTTTAAGTTCGTTTCTTCTGGTAAAAATTTAATTTGTCCCGATTGGGAACGAGACCAGGTAAGTAAATTTTCCAATAATTTATAAGCACTATTAACACTAGTAATTAGGGTTATAATAATTCTTTGTCGTTTTTCATCATCGTATTGTTTGTGTTTTTTCAAGAGAACATTTGTGAATCCTAATATTGCATTAAACGGGTTTTTTAAATCGTGTGCAATTATTGAAAAGAATTTGTCTTTTGTTGCTATTACATCAGAAAGCACTTTATTTGTTTGATTTAGTTCTGCAGTCCTTTCATAAATGATTTTCTCCATTTCAATTGCATTTGCTTTTTTTATCCTTAATCGAATTAAAAGAAACAATAAAAAACAAAGCAAAATAATTATAACAGCTATTGCAATTTTAATAAAATTATCATTTTTCTTAGGAGCATTTATTATGATACTACCATCAGGCAAATCTTTCTGTGACACATTAAAGCGAATCATCTCATTATAATCAAACACGTAATTATTTTCGATAAAAATAAATTTCGGGAAACTTTCAATGGATGCCCCGTCCAATATTTGGTTGGCCACTTCAGCCACATATTTGCCATGATCTTTTCCTCGTGTTATTTTTCCTCCAATAATACCTTTATCTTCATAAAAATCCCAGGAACCAAAAATCGGGACATTACTCACTTCCTTAATTGTTGATATTCCTTTTTGATATGAGATGAAATTCCCATTTATGTCCCTGTTTATTACCAAAAGATATATTACATAACTGTCATCAAGACTTTTTACTTTTTCTTGCAAACTTTTTAATGTAAAGTGTGAAACAAACTCAAAATTGAGTCTATTATCAAAAGAATCTAATACTTCAATGAGTTCATTTTTAATATTATTTCCAGTAAGTGTGTAATCATTAATAATTAAAATGTTTTTTCTGTTTGGAAATATTTTTTCAATTGCTGAAATAGTACCAAAATGGTCTGCTTTTTCGCCAATCCCAATAAAGTTGGGATGTTTTTTCAATTCAACAGTATCTAAATTATTAACACCGCAAAATATTATGGGTATGTCAGGGTAAAACTCGTTACCATATAAAATCATAAAGTTATAGGCAGCATTATCACAAGTAATAATAACATCAAGGGGTATTTGCTTGGCTTTAACACTATAAAGGTCGTAAAGAGCTTTGTAATAATCTTCATTATAGTTTCTTTTGGTATCAAGATACTCAATAATGATACTTACATCTGTTCTTTCTTTAAAAACTTCTAGAATACCACTGGAAATATTATCTGTCCACTCAAGTCCCTGATGATAACTGTGTAAAACTAAAATATTATATTCATCTTTATTTGAGTAAGCTGTGTTAAAACTACATCCAAATATCAGAGTAATTATTAATGATTTTATAAATATATCTCGACATATCATAATTGCAAATTTGGATTAGTTAATTTATCTAAATTCCGCAGGTTAAATTTGTTTATAGTTTTGCAGTTTGTTTTTCATATTGTTATTTAATTAGACGCTATAATATGCTATCCAATACGGCATATTATAATTAAATTGGTATAAATTACTTAAGTATAAACGAATGTTTTATAAAAATTGTTTCGTAATTTACTTTAGTTTAAATTGTTAAGGAGTTAATTACTTGGATAACAAGAGAGGCGATAGCGAGTTTAGCGAAGTTAAATCCGAGTGAGGAGATTTTTTTATAATTTTTTTGTGAGCATTAGTTTTTATTTGAACTTATATTTAGTCAGTCTTTTATCACCTACTTTATTTAGTATTCCATTTTCAACAGCATTTTTTAAATCTCTGCTCGCAGTAGCTGAAGAAATGTCTTTATTGTGTCTCATATAATCCTGGCGCGAGAACTCCGAATCGCCAACCAGAGCTTTATAAATTTCAATTCTGTCGCTATTTGTTGAGCTAATTTTTTGAGTTTTTAATAATTCTTCAAGGGCTGTATTTATTATTCCTAGCATGAATTCTATGAAAATAGTTGATTCACCTTGTCCGTCCGATTTTGCAAGAGAATCATAGTATTCTTGTTGTTTTTCTTTGATTAAAGTTTCAACAGGTAAGAATTCAAAAACAGGAGAATAGTTTTTTAAAATCAAAGTTTGCCATAGTCGTCCCATTCTTCCATTTCCATCTACAAATGGATGTATAAACTCAAACTCGTAGTGAAAAACACAGCTTTTAATTAATATGATATCATCGTCTTCTTTCAGATATTGGAATAAATTATTTAATAATGGATTAACCTTTTCACCAGAAGGAGCAAGATTTGCAATTTTATCCCCTTTTACAATGCCAACTGCTGTATTTCTTAACTTTCCTGCATTGTCAACTAATTTGTCCATCAATAATTTATGAGCAGAGCAAAGAGATTTAATATCATAAGCATTAAGCGTATTAAGTTTTGAGTAAACTTTAATAGCATTTTTTACTTCAATAATATCTTTTTGCGGAGCTAATACCCTTTTATTATTAATAAGATCGGTAATTTGTTCAACACTTAATGTGTTTCCCTCAATTTCTAATGATGATTGTATGGTTTTTATTCTATTACGTTTTCTTAATTCAGTAGGTGGTTTTATTAGTCTGGCAGCTTTGACTTCTCCTACTTTTTCAGAAATTGAAGTAATTAAACCTAAAATTTTACTCGTTATTTTATATGGCGGTTTCATAAAACACAAATCGTTGATACTATCATATGATGCTATCAAAGGTAGTTTTTTGTTTTTAATTGTACAAGTAAAATTGGATGAAATGAAAATCCGAGTGAGATGGGAATGTTATGATGTTATTGTTTTTCATGTAAACTATTCTTTTCTTTTAAGTAACAACAACGCACCATCTCTACCTTTTAAGATGAAATAACTTCTGGTACCTTCGACAACATAAAGAATGCTAAAATAATAGTTTTCCTCTTTATAATTAAACTCAAGAGTATTAAAGTCTTTTTTAATTTTATAGTCAACGATTGTCGAATCACTATCGATTATTATGTTCAGATTATCTTTGTCAAAAATCATCTCAAATATTTCAAAACTTATGTTCTCACTGTCTCCGGAGATGCTATATTTACAAAAATCACAAAACGAGACTTTGTTTTTATCAGTTTTTTCAATTACACAATGAGTTGTCCAATGACCGGAAAGGTCAATTTGACTAAAGCTTTTTTGAGTTGAATAAGCTAATAATATCAGGGATATACATAGAACTTTAATTGAAATGTTTTTCATAATTGATGTTTTAATTATTGAGGTTTCTAAAATTTAGTTTGTATTGTTTTTTTATTGGTTTTTTATTTATGGTTTATAATGTAATTTGTTAAAGGTTTTAGTTCTTAGGGTTAACGGTTGATGGTATGGTGTCGTGCGGGGTTGCGAAGCGATTACTTATCAGTTTACACTGACCTTTTTTACGAGCCACAAACTTTCGAAAACCTCTGAGACCCGCATGCACTATGCCATGTGTTGTGCCGTCGTGCATTTTAGTTTTGAAATATTATTCCGTTTTTATAATACCATTTTGACATCTTTCCATATACATCAGATACAGAATCTCCTTTAAATTCTTTTTTATCCTCCATGAATTCACCTATAAATGTATCCCAGATCTCACTTTTCAATTTTAAAACAATCGGATTAGTTTTTCTGTCATAAATTGTCAACTTACCAGAATACATTACCCACTCTTTCGATTGAAGATGTTTCCCAATCACTTCTTGGTCAGCTTGATATATAATTGTCGTTTTAGGCATATTTATAATTTGTTAAACCAGTCCTTTTTGATAGTTACTCTCTCAATTATTTCGGTTTCAAGTCCTAATGCATACTCTTTAAGTTTATCACACAAAAGTTCGCCATCAATCAAATCTATCGGTGGAGCTCCATCTCGTGTTGCTTCTTTTATGGCATCTCTTGTAAATGTACCTGTTGTAATAAATAATCCTTTGTCGGCTCTACCTTGCATTGCTCCACGAAAATCTCTAATCTGACTTGGCGTTATTGAACCTTTGTATCTTTTGCACTGAAAGATTACATGAAAACTTAGAAATCCACTGATTTTGACAATTCCTTTACCGTCAATTCCACCGTCTCCCGATTTACCAGTTACTTCTACCTGTGTAAATCCACTTTCTCGTAATAATCTTTGTGCTAATCGCTCAAAAGCATCAGGTGCAATCCCTAAAATGGTTTGAAGTAAGGTCTCTTTCCAATCTGTAGTTGATGGCTGCTCATCAATTTCTGTATCAGTCTCAATTTGCTCCTTATTGTTAGTTTTAGGTTTTGATTCTCTATGTTGGTCTCTAACAGTTTTTACAATTACATCTTTGTCAATTTGTTCAATATTAATTTCTGAATCCGTTAAAGCCCATACTCCTCTGGAAGAATTATCAATCAGGTCGTATTTTTTTAAATAAGTACGTGACCAAGCTAATCTATAATCAACCTCATTTTGCAGACCGTTGTCATCATGAGGTATTTGAAGTATCTCCTCTGTTATCTTGGCTATTTCATATACCTTTTCGTTAATTTCCTCAATTGTTCCAGAGCCACCTAATTCTTTAAGCGCTTTCAATGTTGGAATCAAAAGCTGGTCAAAAGTTGGTAAATCATCGTTTTGTTTTCTTCTCGCCATAGTTTATCTTTTTAGCAGGATGTTTCATTGTATGCGGCATAACGGTTGCGGCTATGTGGAGTGCGAAAAAGGAGTAGCGATTCCTTCGTAAGAGTTCCCACTGAGCCAAATTTTTTTATTTTGTTTTTAAATTTTATCGCAAAAGCCAAATCAAAAAATTTGGCGGTGTTCGGAAGTGTGACTTACGAACGGTTACATCCGCTTTTCGCATTACATATAGGTGTTGTTATACACTGTTAATTAGTCTTTAATGAATTTTCCAGATTGTGTTACTTCGCCATTTATTATGGTTTCAAATATGTATATTCCTTTTCGTAAACTAGAAATATTTACTTCCAAATGATCAGATTCTGAATGGATTTCCCGCAATAGTTTACCGTTTATTTCAAATATCTTAATTGTGTTTTTATGTTGAGTATTAGCGTTATTTGTTGGGAATTTAAAGATGAGAGTATTATTTGCAGGATTAGGATATGGAAATTCTGAATGAAATTCAGATTCAATATGTATAACCCCTGTGTATAATTTACAGAAACATTGATCACAATCTGAATTTTCCAAATAGACAACTTCATCATCAACTTTAAAGCACATTGGGGACCAACCGTCTCCATTCATTACAACATCAGTAACGTAAGGGTTGAATAATCCTAACCAAACGCTACTGCCCATTCCTTCAATCCATTCATCGTTAAATGGTTGATAGCCATTTGTTCTTTCTAATGTATAATGTCTCCTTTGACTCCCATTATAAATAGTCAAAGTGTCAATTGAAATTATTTTGCGATAAAAAGTATCGCAGATTTGGCAAAATTCAAAATCCCCATTATTATTGAAATAACCATCACTAAAATTGTATTTAATGCTATCTCCAACATTCAAATTAAAATCATACAATAGTTGTTCATCCAAATCATTTATTTTTATAAATATTTGTTTACTTTCCTCTCTGATTCCACAACAAAAAACGGACTCTGGATGAATTAAGGTAGAATCTTTCAACCGATAAATCTTGTGATAAGTAATGCTTTCAATGATCGTATCTCCAATTTGACCATATCTTATTTCATCATCACCGTCCCAAGTGTTTGTTAATTTAATATTCCAAATTGCATTGCCCTGAGGAAAAGGAAAGTAGTCTTGCGAAAAGACTTTACAACTTAAACTAATTAAGGTAAAATAGACTAAAAATAGAAGTAGTTTCTTAAGCATAATGGTTAATTTTTAATTGTGTATAACTTCTGCATAAACGACATTAATCCCAAAACATTCGTATATGCGACCGTTAAAACATTCGTTTATCAATTTTAATAACTCTCATTTATTTTCATTAAAAGCCTTGTAAAACCATTGTTAACACAAATTTTAAAGGGAAAATGCAAAATTGTATTTACGAATGTTCCGGTAAATCGCTTAAACAAAAAAGGTTTTGAAATGCTTTTTAAAATAATGGCAGTAAATATACTAATATTTGTGTAAAGTCTAAAACGATTTACTTGTTTTCAAGAAAAATATCAGTAAAATATTTTGGATCAAGTAAAAAGTCTGGGGAGTGTAACAACAAAAAAAGCTTGACAAAATATTGTCAAGCTTCGTAGTCCGTAGGGGAATCGAACCTATGGTTTAATTCCCATGCTATATCTTTGTTTCAGAAACACAAAAAATCAAATCCACGATTTATCCATGCGATAAAAATGATGTTTTGCATTAAAAAAAGAACATTTTTTTATGTTTACAAAGGTACAAAATAAAGCAAACCAAAGCAATATATTACTCCCTATATTTACAACAATCAGGCAAACTTTCATATATAGCAGTTTCTGCTTTTACAATTTTTGTGTCATGACCTGCTTTTGCTATTGATTTATGAATCTGAGTTAGATTAGTAAGCCCATCATCAAATTCGACATGTAATGTTTTTGTTTCTTGTTCCCAGTTAGCACTATGTACTCCGTTGACTGACATCGCTGCGTTTTCAATACGATCCTTACACATACCACATAAACCATCAACAAAAAACATCTCGTGTTTAATCGAATTCTCCGTTTGAACAGTTTCTGACATTGACTCCATATTATGGTCTTTGTGCTCAATATCTATTTTTTCTTCATTAACCTGAGACGAACCAACATGATTATCTCCTCCATGATTATGTCCAGTGTTGGGCTTTCCTCCTTTAGGGTTCATCATACTTGGTTTTCCTGCTAATTGAGCTGCAGCATCAATACTAAAGGCACCACTTATAGCAATTTCTTCACCTATTTCTAAACCAGCTTCTATAATATAAGAATCATTGAGAGGAGCACCTAAAACAACTTCGCGCATTTTAAATGAAACCCCACTTGAATTTAAATGTTTTACATATACTATTGAACGTTTACCTGTCCAGAGAACGGATGATTTAGGTATGGTAATTTGATCTGAGATATTTGTTAAATCCGATTTAAGTGTTCCAAGTACAAACATTTCGGGTTTAAGTTTCATAGAATAATTATTTACATCAATTCTCGCTTTTAAAACTCTTGTTTCTGGATTTATAATAGGATCAATAAACGAAATCTTTCCTTCGAATGTTTCTCCTGGCAATGCTTGAATTTCATAATTAATTTTGTCGCCAATTTTTACGAAAGATAAATCAGATTCATATAATTCGAAAACTATCCAAACATTCGAAAGGTTACTGATTTCAAAGAATGGAGTTCCTTTTTGGACATAGTCACCTTGTTTTATCTTTATTTCTGTAATATATCCTGAAAAGTCAGATAGTATTGGAAAACTCTCTATTGCTTCACCAGATTCGAGAATACTGTTTATTTGCTCATCAGTCACCTTCCAATTATATAGTTTTGATTTTGCAGATTCAAACAATGCTCTTTGATCCTCCAGATTAACATATGCTTTAAGTAACTCTTCTTGTGCAGTAACTAATTCCGGAGAATAGATGTATGCAATAATTTGATTTTTTGAAACATATGCTCCTGTAAAACTTACGATTAATCTATCTACCCTGCCCGAAATATGAGAAGATTGAGAATATGTTAAGCGCTCATCCTTGACAACTTTACCATTAAGAGTTAAGTCTTTTGAAGGTGCACTTAGGCCAACAATGCTTGTTTGAACATTTGCTAGTTCCATTGCTGTACTTGACATTGATATTGCATCTGGGTCAATACCTTCAGCTTCGGTTTCTAATGGTATTAACTCCATATTACAAATAGGGCAATCGCCAGGTTCTGTCTGTCTAATTTGTGGGTGCATAGAACATGTCCAGATTTGTTCTGAAACTGTTTCTGCTGTTGGAGTTTCTGAGTCGTTTTTGTTATTATTATTCCCAAAAAATATTTTTCCCATCAAAATTCCAATTGACAAAAATATCAATACGAATATTATAGCATATTTAATTTTGATTTTCATACTAGTATTGTTTAGCGGTTAAATAATTTGCTTTAGAATAAGCAGAGTAATAAAGGCTTATTGCATTGGCTTTAAGTTTTTGATATTTTAGTATTTCTTGCTGAAGTCTTAAAATTTCAACAAAATCTTTTCCAGAGTTACGGTATTCAGATAAAAGAGATTCTAATATTTCTTTAGTTTTCTTGATTTGAGTATCGTATAAGCGAATTAGTTCAATTTGCTTATTTATCTCAAATTTAGTTAATGTATAGTTGGAATAAAGTGAGTTTTCGAATTCTTTAACTTGTAAAGTATTACTCTCTTGATACAATCTTGCTTCCTCAGAGGCTGCTTTGTATTTCTTCCTGAAAATTGGAATTGAAACTGAAACTGTAGGCATAAAAATATCTCTGCCATTTTCTGGAGTATTTATGTCTGTTCTTTTTCCAACAACGATATAATCAACGCCAATTTTAAAATCTGGGAGACCTTGTTTTGTTACAAGTCTTTGGTTTGACTCACTTATTCTTCTCTTAATGTTTAAGTTCTTGATAATGGGATTGTTAGACATCATAGAGTCTATATCATCATTCTCGCGGATAATTTCGAATGGAATACTGTCATTGATTACAACTTTCACATCAATATCTCTGTTTAATAAAGTATTGAATTTTACATCTAAAGCCTTTATCTTGTCGGAGATTATTTTTAAATTACTGCTGGCATCGTTAATCATTATTTCTACTCTTAAATAATCAGTTGCAGGGGCATTGCCATTTTCATATTTATTGATTGCAATATCTTTATATAATTTTAATATTTGTAGGTTGTCCTTTTCAATTTGTTCTAATTGATTTAATTCGAGAAGGGAATAATAGATTGTAGCAACTTGATAAAGTAAATTGTTTTTGTGTTCAAGGTAAATGAAATACATTGCTTCTGAATTGAGACTTGCTATTTCTTCTTTAATTTCGATTGTACCAAACCAAGGAAACATTTGCTGTAATGAAAACCTTGCAAGTTGTGGACCAAATCGAGTTTCGACTGGTGAAATGAAATACCCAAAAGTGAAATTTGGATCTGGTAGTGAGTTTGCAATATGTATTTTCTGTTGAGATGCTTCAAATTCTTTATATTTAGCTTGAAGTCCTGGGTTATTATCTTCTGCAATTTTAAAATATTCTTCAAGAGTTTGAGAAAACACTATTGTAATGTTTCCTAAAATTAGTGATATAAGGATTAAAATATATTTCATGATTTCATTCTTTTTAATTTGCGTTCTTCTCTGATTGAGTATAATACTGGAACAATGAAATATGTAATAGAAGCTATTAGCATTCCTCCAAAGGCTGGAATAGCCATTGGAATCATAATGTCTGCACCTCGTCCTGTTGATGTTAAAATTGGCAATAGAGCAATTATTGTTGTTGCAGATGTCATAACAGCTGGTTTTATTCTTCTATATCCAGCTTGAACAACAGCAATTCTAATATCCTTTACACTTTTTGTTTGATTCTGTACAAAACTTTGGTCTAAATAGGTAGCCATTAAAACACCATCATCTGTTGCAATTCCAAATAATGCAATAAATCCAACCCAAACAGCAACACTTAAATTTATAGTATGAATTTGGAATAGATCTCTGAAATTTGTTCCGAAAATTGAGAAATCAGCGAACCATGGCTGAGAATACAACCATATCACAATAAAGCCACCACTAAAAGCTAGAATGATTCCGCTAAAAACCATAAATGAAGTACTAACAGATTTGAATTGTAAAAACAATATTAGAAAGACAAGTAATAGAACAACGGGAACAATAAAAGATAGTCTTTTTTCTGCCCTTATTTGATTTTCGAAGTTACCAGAAAATTTGTAGCTTATGCCAGCTGGGACAATTAGTTCTCCAGAGTCTATTTTGGCTTGTATCGCTTCTTGAGCATCTTTAACAACATCCACTTCGGCAAAATCCTGTTTCTTATCAAATAGCACATAGCCGACTAAGAAAGTGTTTTCACTTTTTATTGCTTGAGGTCCTCTATAATATTCAATTTCAACAATTTGAGATAGAGGTATTTGTGCACCAGTTGGTGTTGCAATAATAATCTTACTTAAAGCTTCTGGGTTGTCTCTTAGCTCACGTGGGTATCTTACTCGTACTGCATATCTACTTCTTCCTTCAACTGTAGTAGTTACTTTCATACCACCAATTGCTGTTTGTATTGTTTGCTGAACATCAGCTACACTTAATCCAAATCTGGATATCTTCTCTCTATCAATATTTATATGTATATAAGGCTTTCCTACGATTCTATCAGCAAAAACGGCTTCTGTTTTTATTGATGGAACTGTTTTTAGAATAGCTTCTAATTGTATTCCAAAATCTTGAATACTATCTAAATTTGTCCCATAGATTTTTATTCCCATAGGTGCACGCATACCTGTTTGCAACATCACTAATCGAGTTTCGATTGGTTGTAATTTAGGTGCAGATGTAACTCCAGGTATTTTAGCTACATTTATTATTTCTTGCCAAATGTCATCTGCCGATTTAATATGAGACCGCCAGTTTCTAAAATAGATCCCATCATCATCTCTTATCAATTGTTCTGATGTAATACCAGCAATTAACGCTTCGTCATTCGAATAGCGTTCTCCATTTTTAAGAATGAATTTATTGTCCTTATCAATTTTAAATCTAATTTTTCGCCCTTTTTCGTTTAGTGCATATTCTGGTTTATAGTTGATAACATTCTCGTACATAGAAATAGGAGCAGGGTCTAATGCAGATTCTACTCTACCTAATTTGCCAACAGCTAATTCTATCTCTGGAATTTGAGTGATAAGCATATCTAACTGCCCAACAACTTTTCGATTAAATTCAAACCCAGAATGAGGCATTGATGTAGGCATTAGTAAGAAACTACCTTCATCTAAAGATGGCATAAATTCTTTTCCAATACCAAGGAATGTCGTATCAATGGATTTCCAAATTTTTGTTTTTCTGATTTCCCAACCAATATATTCTGAACCCTTACCAACTAAACTAAAGACTTTATCGAAACCTAACCAAACATTAATGCCGAAAAATACTAATATTGCAGGAATGAGTAAAAACTTGACTTTATTGTCTAAACACCATTGTAAAATTCTTTTATAGTAATATTCAAGTAATGTGAACCCGCCAAGAATAATTGCTAATATGAGTGCCACGAATACAAAATTGAGAAATACACTTTTATAAGCACCCAGAGGAAGCCAGAATTTAGCTAAAATCCATGTTACCCCAATTACAGAAATAATTATGTGTGAGTTGTTTATTATCCATAATAATGCAAGTGAAGTTTTTGATTTAAAGGAATTTAATTTGCTTGCTGAGATTTTTTTGAATTGGGCAAAAACACCATATGAAATTAGTATTACAGCTGCAAAATTGTTATCAAAGAAAAGTAGAATAACTCCAAGAATAAGTACAATAATATTAAATATATTAACGAGTTTCTTATTTCTTATTTTAAAACCAAAGAACCAGTATGCTAATGTTGGCATTATTAAAAGAGAAACAATAACTGCTGCGGCTAAAGCAAATGTTTTAGTGTAAGCTAACGGACCAAATAGTTTACCTTCTGCTGCTTGTAGCGTGAAAACTGGTATGAAACTAACAATAGTTGTTGCAACTGCAGTCATAATTGCTGATGAAACTTCAGACGCTCCTTTAAATATTGAATCAATTAGTTTTTGTTTCTCTGAAGCCTCCTTTATTTTTTTTATAATATTTTCGGACATAATTATCCCTAGATCCACCATTGTTCCAATTGCAATAGCAATTCCTGATAGAGCGACTATATTAGCGTCAACACCTGTATAGCGCATTGCGATGAAAACCATTAAAATAGCAATTGGTAATAAACTAGAAATGAGTAATGAGGCTCTTAGGTTATATACCAAAAGGATTACGACCAAAATCGTTATTAGAATTTCAAGTGAAAGCGCCTCTTCTAGAGTACCCAAGGTTTCATAAATTAGCTCTGATCTATCATAAAATGGAACTATTGTTAATTGGCTTTCTGTTCCATCTGGCAAAACCTTTTTAGGTAGGCCTGGAGAAATCTCTATAATTTTCTCTTTAATATTATTTATTACTTGTAGTGGGTTTGAGCCATATCTCACGACTACCACACCACCAACAACTTCTGCACCACCTTTGTCTAATAAGCCTCGTCTGCTGGCTGGCCCAAGATAAACGACTCCAATATCTTTTATTGTGATAGGAACGTTATTGTGTACTGCAACTACAGCTTGTTCGATATCTTCTATCTCTTTTATGTAACCAATTCCACGAACTATATATTCTATTTGATTAACTTCAATTGTTTTTGCTCCAACATCAATATTTGATTCCTGTACAGCATTCATTACTTGATGTAATTGAATACCATAAGTTTTTAGAATATCAGGATTGACATCTATTTGATATTCTTTGACATAACCACCAATTGAAGCTACCTCGGAAACACCTTCAACAGAATTCAAGCTAAACTTAATATAAAAGTCTTGAATAGATCGTAATTCGTCCAATTCCCATCCTCCTGTCGGGTTTCCAACAGAATCTCTACCTTCGAGAGTGTACCAAAAAACCTGCCCCAGTGCAGTTGCATCTGGACCAAGTGTGGGTTGTACTCCTTCGGGCATTAGTCCTGAAGGTATTGAATTTAACTTTTCAAGAATTCTAGACCTTGACCAATAAAATTCGACATCCTCACTAAAAATAATATATATACTAGAAAACCCAATAATTGAGGAGCTTCTAATAGATTTTACACCAGGTATTCCAAGTAGATAAGTCGTAAGAGGGTAAGATATTTGATCTTCAATATCTTGAGGAGATCTACCATCCCATTTTGTGAAAACTATTTGTTGATTTTCACCAATATCAGGTATTGCATCAACAGGAACTGGATTAGATGGTAATGGTTGTAAGTCCCAACTAAAAGGAGAAGTAATAAACCCCAAAACAATTATAAACCCCAATATAATTACTGTGATTAGTCTGTTGTGTAAAAAATATTTTATAAGTCTATTCAGCATCTATACAGTTAAGCTTATGTATTGTTCTTATGTAATAAAAATGGAAAGGAGAGGTGCTATTTCTAAATGTTATTGCACTTTGCTTGTAATTATAATGAGTGTGTGTGCAAGTATTATTCTTTACGTTTATATTGGCAACATCTAGGTAATGCGTCATAAACAACAGCATCTGCTTTAAACAGTTCTGTGTCATGTCCTGCAGCAGCTATGCTTTTTTGAATTGTTTCTTTACTTGTTATTTCAGAATTGTAAACAACAGTTAATGTATTGTCCTCTTGTTTCCATTCAGCCTCGGTAACTCCTTCTACTTTAGCAGCTTTTTCTATTCTTGCTTCGCACATTCCACAGCTACCTAAAACTTCAAAACTTTCTGTTTGTAGTATTACTGTTTTTGTTGTGTTTTCTTCCTGTGCATTTAAGCTAGCGATTAGTAGAAACGTAATTAGTAATGTGAATATAATATTTAAATTTTTCATAATCGTTTTATTAAAGATGAATAATGAAAGGTAAAAACCTCAACTTCCCAAATTTTATATTAAGTAGAACGAATTTAGCCGCTTAATGTTCTCACTTTGTGGTGTTTAATTTTGTAATGATAATTTATTAAGCTAAAACAATAAGTGAATTTTTCAATATTACAATTTTCAATTTTTATATTCTCTAAAAAGCTTTTTACACCAATCATTTGCTAAAGTTGTAATCACATAAGTTTTCTGCTTATTGTCTCTGCGAAGCTGTAAAACAAAAATAGCGGCTACAATAGAAGATCAATACTTATTCCTAAGAGTTCAGAACTGAAGAAATTAGCATCGACCTAAGCAGGATCGATGCTTTTTTTTATTGGTAATTCTGAAATCTAAGGACTAAGTCTATTGAATATCAGCTATTTGTTGCTTTAGGTTTAGCTGCAGAACAAACGCGAAAAACTCATTGAATGTAAATAACTTAAAAATGAAAACTATGTGCAAAAAACAGAAAATATCGGAATTGAAAAGATTTGAACACCGCTCTAAATCTTTTGTCTGTAAATGTCATGAAACTTGTGATTCAGAAAGTTTTTTGAATTGCATAGTTAAACACATACCGATTTTATGAGCATGCAATGACTGCACCCGAACCGGTGGCTTTTCCTTCCTCAATTGCGAGCAAATTTTGACAGCTCCCCGCAGTCCACACAAAACATAATCTTCTGTAAATAGCGAAATCACTCATAATACAAGTAAGGTGGGGGATGCAGTAAGTTAAAACTAGTTATGTTTTTAAAACTATTCTTTTCAAAAGCTATTTCTGTGTATAACTGTTTTTTATAGCTAATATGTTTGCAAAAACAGCTGATAACACCAGTAATAATCATTGTTTCTTATTCTTCAGTTCTAACTTAAGTCTTTCCTTTTTTTTTTCTTAAGTCTAACAGAAAAATTACCAAACCATTACTATTGTTTTACCAAAACCTTACTTGATTTAAACATTGTTTGTTTTTACAAGAATTTAGCTTGAATTAAAGACACTTAGTTGAGTTTGAGGAAGATTTTATTTGTCTTCTATATAAATTGGGAAAAAACTAATAATCATGGCAAAAACAAAAATTTTATCAAAAGCAGAAATGTATCAGGAAAATATTATTGCTGTCAAATATGTGAAAGGAACACGTCAATATGAATCTTGTGGAGGAGTTGCTGGAGTACAAGATTATATTACAAAAGAAATTAAGAAAATACAATATCTCAAAATCTGTTGGAATTGTGGCACTCCTTATGAAAGTAATAAGTACAATTCATTTGCCTGCAATCAAAAATGCAAACAAAATCTTATCTATAAATTTAATAGGGGGTTAAAACCTCCAGTAAGGATGGAACTCCATATGAAGGCAAAAAATATAGCAAAACTAAAAGAAATACATGGGTATTTGTAGTTACAATACTATCAAGATTGATAGCTCGGTAAAATAAGGGGTTCGCCCAGATAATTTGAATTGTTTTTGAATTTGATAATCATATATTTCTTACTTGTATTTAACATTATGCTTGGATATGTTTTTTCACCATTACCAACCGTTAGTAATAATTCCTTTGGACTTTCATTTTCGGCATAATTAGAAATGAATTGAGAGAATTTCTCAGTTTCATCACATGTCCCAGAAACATATTCATGTTTTCGATTCTGATATGAACGTAAGCTCCAGAGATCATAATAAGGTAGAATCTCTTTTTCAATTCTCTCTAACAAAAAATTATTGTATGTCTGTATGTTGTCAATATTTTTCATCTTATGTTCGTAATAGATTAACCAAGAAATTCTTTGATTCGTTTTATTTGTTTTGGCAAAAGGATTCTCAATCTTTGTTTGTTTGGAGTCATTTCTAGAAGTTCTGACCTAATTGGGAGTATCCATGTGTAAATAGTACGAGTAGTGGTTTCGTAGTAATCCGCGAGTTCCTGGAAAGTATATATTTGTTTGTCTTCCATAGCACTACAAAGATAAGAGGTAATTATCTTTTTAAAAAATGCAAAGGAGACTAATGGAGTGCAACAAAATCACTATTATGTGTGCTTAAAACAAAGGAGTTGTCATTTCATTAAAATGAGTGTATCCATTGGATTATTCGTTATTAAAACAACATTTCTTGTATTTTTTTCCACTCCCGCAAGGGCAAGGGTCATTTCTACCTGTTTTAGGCTTTGCTCTTACTGGAATTATTTTAGGCTCATCGTGTTTGTCAAAGTTAAATGATAAATCTTTGCCGTCATTATTATATCCAGCCCATGTTGATGTTACTTGTTTGTACCGCTCAACTATCGGTAAAATCTCATTCTTTTTATCATATTTGTCTGGTTTATCAAAAGCTTTTTTTACTTCATTCCAAACCCCACAAATTCCAATAGATACTATTCCATGTTCGAATAGTTTTTCAATTTCAGGTAATAGTTCTTTGCCTTTTATATTAATTATATTACAAATAAGTAAACCAATAAGATCGCTATCAATAATATTATCTTCCAAATTACTAGATAAGAAAAATTCTATTACTTCTTTAAACCATTGTATGGCTTCGTTTCGTCTTTCAGGTTGTTGTAGAGCAAGTTGTTCAACCATATCAGGAAAAGTTGTTCTAGCATAAGTGTCGACATTTGGTTTAAACATAAATTGTTTACATGCTTCAAGATTCTGATTGGCCATTTTGTAAACTGGCTCCCAAAACATAGATGTAATGAAATCGCCAAAGTAAAGCTCAATATATTCTTCAGACTGGCTTAAGACACTAAAAATAGCGTGAATACTATCGACCGATTTAAGTTCTCCCAACAAGTAAATAGCATGAACTACAAAATTCATTTTTTCTTCATCCCACTCTTCTTCTTTTACTAAATTTGAGAAGTATGAAAATCGGTCTATGCTGTCTTGTAAAACCAATTCTAAGTCACTTATCAATGACTTTTCGGGCAAAGCAAGCAATGTTTTAATCTTTTCTTCGCCAATATACAAGCCGTTAGAATACAGCCAATCTATTTCAATATTATCAAATTTTGGAGCTTTTACATTATTGTTTTTCTCCTGAGTTTTTACTTTAACACTTATTTTATTTTCTCTTTCCTCTTTAAAACGATTAAAGCCTGCTTTCATGCGAGCTGCAAATAGTTGCTTCATCGCTATTTCTGTATCGGCAGCCTCAGGTGCCAGTTCATGCATTATTTCGTATCGCACCTCTGCTTGTTCAATATCACCAATTGCAGTATAGTACAAAACAGTACATTTTAGAAATGAAACAACCTCATTTATATGGAAAGTATTGCGGTTTGGGTACATAAGCTTTAAATCCATAGCTTCTCCTAAAATCTCAGGTATTTTATGGTATTTCTGTTTTGAATAATGTTCGTTGGCTAGGTTTAATTTGCCAAACAAATAATTAGGATGTTCAACTATTATCCACTGATTGGTTTCGTACATTTTTTTTGTATCACCTATTTGTCCGTACAAAACTGAAAGATAGTTTTTTAATTGTGGATTATCGGGATATTGCTCAATGGCATCCAGTATTTTTTTTACACTTGATTTTTTACCGGCTAATGCCAGCTCATAAAAGCGTTCTAGTTTACGCGACAATTCTGGCGTAATGGCATTTTGTTTGTCAAGAAAATCTGGGTCGGTAGTTATATTATAACCTAGTTCTATATTTTTCTTCATAATAAACTCTGTTTCTAAAATTAGTTCAATATCTTTCTTTACACAAAACTTGCTCTGATTTATTGCTGAAACATACTCTTTGTGTACATAAATTCTTTTTCTATTTATTCAATTGCTGATAAACTCTTTTCAATAAATAATTTTGAACCAAACCACCAAATACTTTATCGTCCATCATTCTGGCGAAAAGCTCTTGATTCTGTTCCATTCTACCTAATAGTTTATCCATAAATACATCATCAAAACCGAATTTGAAGTTTTCGATGCTGTTGGATTTTGCTTGTTCTAATAATTTTTGGTCAGCAATAAGTTCGGCTTCTATTTGATCGAAAAATAGCTTGTCTGCTTCGGTGAATTCTGTTTGAAATCGTTTGTTTAAAACTTCAATTATCTCAGATAAAGCAACTTCATCATCTTTCGACATCCTAATCCCGGATTGAGTAATGCCATCAAGACCATACTCACCTTGGGATTCCATGGCAATGTCTTGTTCAGAGATTTTCTGCAAGCGATAATACTCTAAAGCAACTTCGTCACCTAACTTAAATCTATCCTGTTGGTTTGTCCTTGGTAATTTTTTTAGTAAAAATCTAGAGTAGGTGTATAATTTCTCAAGTTCTATATCTGTAAATGGCATTATTTGACTTAGAAAAGAATACAAACGAGTAAAAACCTGAACCGCATGCTTGAAATCTTCTTGTGTTATTTCTGTTCCAATAACATCATCAGTTGAATTTTCGAGTGGTAGTTTTTTGTATCTTTCAATTGCCGGATCAATATATGCATTTAACTTAGCTTGTTCGCTTACATTTAATGCTTTCTTAGAGCGAAAGAAAATATTACAAAAATTATCTATTTCACTTGTCCAGATAATCTGTCCTTTCTCAATTTCGGCTTTGAGATCGTACAAGTGGTTTGGATCTGTTGTTTCTTCAACTGTTGTAAGTTCGTAATATGGTTGGAAAGAGTTTAAAATATCCTCTGTTTTATTTGCAAAATCAAGGACAAAAGTATCATCTTTACCAGAGCACATACGATTAAGCCTGGATAAGGTCTGAACAGCTTTTACTCCAGATAGTTTTTTGTCAACATACATAGTGTGTAACAATGGTTGATCAAAACCAGTTTGATATTTATCTGCTACTAGTAATAATTGATATTCGCTTGTTGAGAATTTTTTTGGCAATTCCTTTTCTTTAATCCCATTAAAATCGACTTCTGTAATTCCTTCGGGATGATTGTCATAAATTACTTTTCCCGAAAATGCAACAAGTGTTTTAATATCTTTATATCCTTTTGCCGCAATATAATTATCTATCTCCTCTTTATATCTGACAGCATGTAATCGTGAACTGGTAACAACCATTGCTTTTGCTTTTCCACCTATCTTTTTTGAAACAATCTGACGAAAATGCTCCACCATAACTTCTGTTTTTTGAGCTAAATTGTGTGGATGAAGTGATAAGAACCTGGCAATAGCTCTGGAGGCTTGCTTTTTATTTACATTTGGATCGTCTTCTATTTGCTTTGACAATTTGAAGTATGTCTCGTATGTAGTATAATGTTTTAATACATCCAAAATAAAACCTTCTTCAATGGCTTGTTTCATTGAATATAGATGGAATGGTCTTGGTTTTTCATCAACACCCATTGTTCCAAATACTTCAACAGTTTTTGTTTTTGGTGTAGCCGTAAAAGCAAAGAAACTAAGGTTGTCTTGCTTGCCTCTTGACATCATCGATTTTCTGATTTCATCTTCAGCATCTTCTTCCAATCCAGTATATTTCTCTTCTTGTTCGGCTTCTTCTAATGATTGTGCGGATAAAACTTCCTTCATCTTCTTTGATGCTTCGCCACCTTGACTTGAGTGAGCTTCATCAATTATTACGGCGTATTTTCGATTAGGGATTTCTCCAATTTTATCTAAAATAAACGGAAACTTTTGCAATGTTGTGATAATTATATTAGATCCTGCCGTTAATGAATCTGCTAATTGCTGCGAATCTTTATCAATTTTTTGTACAACACCGTCTTTATGTTCAAATTGGTAAATTGTATTTTGCAACTGGTTATCTAAAACTTTTCTGTCTGTAATAACAATAACAGAATCGAATATTCTTTCGTTTTGGATATTATGTAAACTTGATAATCGATATGATAGCCATGCAATAGAATTAGATTTTCCTGAGCCGGCAGAATGTTGAATAAGATAATTCTGACCAGCACCTTTTTCTTTGGCATCAAGAGTTAGTTTTCTCACTACTTCCATTTGGTGGAAACGTGGGAATATCATAGTCTCTTTCTTTTTCTTTGTGCCATTTAGCTCAAATTCTTCAATGCTTAAGTGTAAGAATTTTCCAATGATATCCATAAAACTATCTTTAGCCCAAACATATTCCCACAAATATGCAGTTCGATAGCCATTTTTGTTTGGCGGATTACCGGCTCCGTTTTGATATCCTAAATTAAATGGTAAATATCTTGTGCTTTTGCCAGCTAATTTTGTGGTCATAAAACATTCGTCAGTATCAACTGCAAAGTGGACTAATGTTCGTTTTTTGAATTGGAAAATAGGTTCGCGAGGTTCTCTATCATAAACATACTGTTTTTTAGCATTTGTAACAGATTGTCCGGTAAACTGGTTTTTAAGCTCGATAGTAGCAATTGGCAGTCCGTTTAGGGATAAGACCATATCCAATGAATTTTCTCCTTGACGCTCATAATATAGCTGTCTTGTTACCGATAACTTATTGGTTTTATATAAACGCTCAGCATCGGGGTTTAATGAGCTTTCCGGTTTAAAAAACGCCATCTTGAATTTAACGCCATAATCGGTAAATCCATTTCGCATAACATCTAAGGTTCCACGCAAGTCTAGTTCTCTGATTAAGCGCTGAATTACTTTTGTTCCAATATCATCTTTATGAATGTTTGATATTTTATCCCATTCTTTGGGCTGCGATTCCGATAGAAATTCGATAATGTATTTTGGAAATAATCCTAAATGTGCATCGTAATCATTGGACTGTCCTTTGATATAACCGCCATTTTCCAATAATGATTTTTCAATTGCCGCTTCAAATGTTGCTTCTGTATGTATTCCTTGTGCCATAGTTATTAAATTAACTTTTTGCCTCTGTTTGTTGTTTCATATTTTTGGTTTGGATTTGTGATATCACTTGTCATTTCCAGCCATCCCAACTCTAATGGTTCACCAGCATATCTTTTAAAATTAGAATCTTTATTTGTTAACCCAAGTTCTTCACATACTTCCTTACGACTTCTTGGTGTATTACAATAATTTAGGACTGTTAATATATTTTTATTTGCAATTATAGCTTGGTCCCTTACTTGGTCCCTTACTTGGTCCCATTCTAATGGACTAAGCTTATCAATAAGATCGTCAATATCATGCAATGTTCTGATTACTTGGTTACTTACTTGGTTACTTACTTGGTTACTTACTTGGTCACTTACTTGGTCACTACTTAGTTCCTTAAATTCTTTATGAATAGGTATTTCAACAATAAAGAAACTACGTTCAGGATTGTTTGTATCAAAAATTGGTTTGTCTGAACCATTATCAAGTAAAGCTTTATAAATAGCAGGAATTCCTGTTCCTTTGCCTTCAGTTAACCGAAGCTCTTTTAAAAATTCGCCTACTCTTCTATTTCTATATCTGCGTGCTCGCACAATACCCTTATCAAAATCTTTTTGTTTTAAAGATGGATCAACTCCATTATAACTAATAATTTCAATAGCTTCTGGTAAAATTCTTACTTCGATTGGGTCTTGAAGCTCATAATTGCGATGGTAAACCGCATTTGATAGAGCTTCTTCAATAGCAGCATAAGGATAATTAAAAATACGATCTGATTCTTCACGATCTGAGTGTTTAATAACCCTTTCTTTTACAATATTATTTTTAATATATGCTAAAACATCAGTTAACTGTTTCTGAATCGGACCAGTAAATATTTGTTCATCAAATTCTTTTGAGCCGGGTCCATTTGGGAAATTGACAATTTCGATTCTAACACCCTTGAAATATTTTTCAGGATCTTTAGTAAACATCAGCAAACCAACATTTTTGGGAAATAAGTGCTCGTCTGCACCTTGGCTTAAGTTCATGCGTTCAGCTAATTCTTTTGTATTCATTTTCGCACTTTCTTCGTACAATCTACTCTTGGTTTTAGCGAGATGTTCACGCATCAATGAATAATCTAGTTCATCAACACTAAAAAATGTATGAACCCTGTCGTCAAAAGGGATTTTAGCTGTTAGTTGAATTAATTCTGTTTCTTGCTCGTTATTAGGGATTATACTGTTTGATGCGTACCGAATCCGATAATTTAACACTTTGTTTTTTGCAGTAACATCATCCGGAACTTTATATGGTCTATTGCTACCTGCCGGAACCCAGATTACCAGAACATGTTTACCATCAATTTCTTCAAGTGATGTGCATGGAAAATATGATGGTTTTATAAGATTACAAAAACCGACTAGTTTTTTTTCAACACTTTCTAATTGAGTTGGGTCAAAACCGTCTACCGGTCTTATCGGTTTACCATCTTTTTCTTTAACACCTACTATAATATAACCACTTCCTTCGTTTTCGAAATCATTAGCAAAAGCACAAACAGATCGCATTATGGGAGTTGGATTCCAGCCTTCCTTAAATTCCATCCGAGTACCCTCAATAACTTTTCCCGAAAGTAAATCCTCTATATTGACAAGTATGCTCATTTTCTAATTCTTTAAATTTGGGGTCACTAATTTTATCGCAAATAATATTAAATTACACTATATAAAATCAACTAAGTTCGTCTAAATATCGTTAAAATCAACGATAATTCAAAATATCGTCTAAATAAGCGATAGTCTAAAATATCGTTGATTGTTATGATGTAATTCCTTTTCTTCATTTTCAATTCCCAAGTTTAACTAAATTTAGTAACTCTATATGCTGCTTCTGTTTATTCGTTTTTTTTGCTAAATACTAATTGTAATAACAGATTTTATGATTTTGAATGTCTAAAAAATGTCTAAAAAATCATTTCAATTAAGTTTTAGACATTTTCCATGTTTTGCCTTGAGGATATATAATGCCTTGTTTTTTAAGGGCTTGCAAATTGTTCTTGATTTTGTTTTTCTTTTGTTGAATGGTTAAAACTTCAGAAAGTTTGTCTAAAAGGATTTTCTCGAAATCTTCTTTTTTTGCTTCGTGGAATTTTTCTAAATAATCTAAAATTATTTTTTGACAATACTCATTATCAATTCCTTTTTGTTTTATGTATTCAGCTTTTTGATTCGATATTTCGGCAATACTTGAAGACACAAAAACATTTGATTTTCTCCCTTCAATTAGGTTTAATTTTTTCAAAAAATTAAATTCGTGATTAGTGATTTGCAATGATTTTTGTACCCTATCCAGCAAGATAATAGTTTTTAAATCTAGGTCAGTTTTATTCATAAGCAATCGCGTGTAATTGATATCCCAAACACGACCAAAGATTTTAACAACAACTTTTTCCGGATCAGACAAATCATAATCAGGTAGGGGAAAAAATCTATTTCGTTGTTTAATAAACATTTTTTTAATTCCGCTACCAATTGTATCAATCATATTTAGATTTATCATTGCTTCAGCAAGAAATGCGTTTCGATAATATTCTTGAGGAGCATCTTGTTCTATAACTCTTTCTATTGATTCTGGTAAAAAATGGCCTAAGTTTGAAAAAAGCAATTCAGTAGGTTTTTCAACTACGCTTATCCTACCTTGTTTTGAATAATCCTGATGTGCAATGCAATTATGCAAAGCCTCTCTAATTACATAGGTGTCATACATATTTATTTCAACAGGGAACAAAGTGTTATCGGATAAGTAACGATATGTCAGATTTCGAATTTTTGATAAAACAGCTTCGGTGTTTAAAATAAAAGGGACACTAAAGTGCTCATAATCAATCTCAATATTATTGGCATCTTTCAAGATCCAACTAATTTTTGCAATAGATGGTGAAAGCAAGTGTGCCGATTCTTCTTTTCCAAGCAATAAAATAGCAGTATTAGTTATTTGACCCCGTATTGTAACTTTTGCTTTGTTCAAAAATGTTTCATCACTCCATGTGTCACATTCATTAGATTTTTTTTGATTTTTCTTTTTATACTCAAACCTGGCTTTTTCTATTGCTAATGGATCAAGATCGTTGATACTTGCAGATGATATTATCATAGCCGACCAATCTTCTGAGACAGATAATGGTTCTCTTAAAATTGCATCTTTTCTTTCCGGTCTCATTTCAACTAAGCTATCTTCTACTCTTTGCCATGCTTTTGAGTGAGCATAAATAGGCCTTCTTGGTAAATGTTTTGGAATATGAATAATCCAAATAGTTTTATTCGTATCGCTTGTTGTAATTTCCTCAACATTAAGTTTATCAGAATCTAAATCAGTACACTTTTCTAAAATTCTAAGCTTTATTTTTTGTGGAGTATGATTATTAAAATCTTCTATCCCAACAATATTTAAAGTATTATCTTCAACACCAACAACAAGGTGTCCTCCTTCCATATTAGATATTGCCGAAACATAAGAAATTATATCATTGCTTGCAGAGCCTGCAAAAGAATGTTTAAGCGATTTGAACTCTTTCCATTCACAAGATTCATTTTCTTGTGGATAATGCCTGTTTAAATATTGTTTAAGTTCTGATTCAATCATAATTTATCATTTTATCGTCTAAATTTATCTAAAATACTTTTTTTTTACTTTTGTTTCTTGTTTACCTTCGGTGAGGGCTACGCCGTTCTTGTTCCTTGAATCTTGTCAATTATTTATTGCTTCTCCTCTTACATCAACCTTCCCGGTTACTACCTCGGAAATTAAGGCGGTTTTGTATTCTTTTAATAAGGAGATTTGCTTAAACATTTTACTGATTGCTGTATCTACTCTATTAGTTTCAAAGTCTATGAAGTCAGCAATCTGAATTTGTTTTTCAATTGATGGAATAGCAATAAACGTGCTTTTTAGGTCATGAGTATTAAATCTAAATACTTTTAAACCTTTAGCACATTTCTTTAATTCTGCACAAAAACGTTGTACATAATAATAGAGATACTTTTCATATAATAACTTTTGGTTGGGTTTTAGAAGAATTTGCTCGCCACCTATTAACCCCTTTTGTTCCATATCATAATAGCATGTATGGCCTAAGTCTTCAATTGTTTCTGAGGTTGATATTAGAATGGTATCACCTCTTGAAACAACTTGACTCTCTTTATAAAACTCATTATTAACATAGAATTTAAAGTTATCATCGACAATGTCAACTTTATAAGTTTTACCATATTGCAATGCAACATACTCTCCATTATCAAGCAGTTCATCCCTTTTAAACCCCGTATTACCCCTTATAATAGTAGAAACCCAATCGATTCTATAGCTTAGCCAACTCTCCGGGATCTCACCCAACCATTCAATTCCGCTATCTTTCATTGGTACATTAGGGTCTAGACCTTTGGTAACAGCCTGGTTAATAGTAGCTGTGCGTTCTTCTTTTAATAATTCAATTAGCTTTTCTTTTTTTGCAATTAAATTATCTATTTGAGCGGTTTTGTGATCGAGGTAAGTGGCAATGGTGGTTTGTTCGGGGAGAGGGGGTATGGTTATCCATAGGTTTTCAAGCGCATTCATCCCAATGTTGGGTTGAGTTCCAAACGTCCATGCTGTTTCAACCTGTCTTCTGAAAACATTTGATTGGATTAATTGAAATAAATATTTATTATTAACTTTTGTTTCATTAGCTCTTACAATTGCTAATGGTGACCAAATTCCAAAATCGGTAGTTGTGTCAACAATAGCAGATTTTCCCGTAGTTGATCCAGATTTGCAGATTAAAATATCCCCGAATTCTACTTTCGATTTTTTACAGTATTCTAGATGTTGCTCATAAGAAATATATCCTCGTTTAAAATTAAAATCAATTTGATTGCCTTTAATTGATTCAGCTGAAATAAATGGAATACCTTCTGTTTTCCATTCTGGTGTTTCATGTGGGCCATCAGTAATCTTTATTGAAACTAAATTCTTAATCCTTACTCTATCCCAATGCTCCGGAATTTCCCCAATCCACTCAATACCAGAATCTTTATATTTATTGAATTTTTTCATTGTCTTAAGCTTGATTTGATTTTGCAATTTGAATGGCACGGTGTAATTTATCGGCAAACCATTCTTTACTAGGCAATTCTGTTAAGTATTGGGCAACTTTAATCTCTTTTTCTTCTAACATTAATAATTCTACATGTTCTGTATTTCCTTCGCTACAAAGCAATAATCCAATTGGTTTTTGTTCTCCTTCTTGCATTTCGTTTTTTTGAAGCCATCTCAAATACAATTCCATTTGTGCTTTATGTTCGGGTTTAAATTTTCCCAATTTCAAATCAATGGCTATCAAACGTTTTAATTTTCTGTGATAAAATAACAAATCTAAATGATAGTCAATAGCATCTACACTAATTCTTTTTTGACGTTCAATAAATGCAAAACCATTACCAAGTTCTAATAAAAAACCCTCAATATTTGTAATTAATGCGTTTTCTAGTTCTTTTTCTGAATAGTTACTAGGCAGGTCTAAAAAATCGAGTATATAGGTATTTTTAAAAACCAGCTCTGGATTTATTTCCTTCGTATCATTCCAGTTTTCAATTGCTTTTGTAATAATATTCTCGGGTTGTTTTGCTATTGTTGTTCGTTCAAAAAGTTGGGCATCTATTTGGTCTCTTAAAAAACGAACATTCCATTTGTGGCTAATGGTATTTTGAGTATAAAAACTACGTTTCAATTCGTTATCTATTCCTGTTAGTTCAATCAAATGACTCCAGCTTAATTGTTGCGACAGTGTCGCAATATTTTGTTGGTCGAATGTTTTAGCAACTTTTACCATGCGAGTTAAAGCCGAATAGGAGAAACCTTTACCTAGCTTTTGAGTCAATTCTTGCGACAATGTCGCAAGAATCTGTTTACCATATTTAATTTTATTTTTTTGTTTTAATTCAGATTCTATATAATTTCCAATTTGCCAATACATTATGGAGGTTTCTGCATTTAAATAAACAGCTGCTTTGTTCCTGGTATTTTCAACCAGTCTTGTAATCTTTTCAATTAAAGGAGTTGAAATTTGAACTAGGTTTGAATTATCTAATGCTTTCTCAATTCCAGAATCTTTATGTTTTTTGTGTTTTTTCATTATTCTTCTTTCAAAAAATCGTTAAGTTTTTGTGCAATTTCTTCTGTTGCAGGTAATAATAATTTATACTTTTCGGGTAAGGTATTGGCAGTAGTATAAGTTGCCACGCCAATTGGTTGTTTTGAAGTTTGCAATGAATATTCTACTACTGTACGGTTCTTTTCTTTACAGATAATTATTCCTATTGCTGGATTTTCGTGGTCTTGTTTTACTGTTTTATTCAAAATATTTAAGTAAAACTCCATTTTACCTTTATGTTCGGGTTCAAATTCACCAATTTTTAGTTCAACAGCTATCAAACTTTGTAATTTTCTGTGAAACAACAATAAATCAATTTTGTATTCTTTATTTCCAATGTTTAATTTATACTGATTGCCAATAAAAGCAAAATCAGATCCCAATTCTAATAAAAACTCTCGTATGTTTTTAATAAGTTGTTGCTCCAACTCATATTCGGAATGTTTGCTTGAAAGTTCTAAAAAGTCAAAAGTATAATGATCTTTAACCGCAAGTTTTGCTTGTTTTCTTATGTTGTCGGGCAATGCTTGGTCAAAGTTGGTTTGATTCAATAAATATTTCTCATAAGTTTTATTTTCAATTTGGTGCAATAAAACATTTTTTGTCCAACCGAATTTTTTGGTTGACAATATGTAAAATTGCCGTTGCTGTGGATCTTTGCACTTTGATAAAATAACAACATGTTTTGTCCAGCTAATTTCTCCAACCAGTGGTTGGAGATTTGTATCGTTATGATATTCAGTGTAAAACTGAACCATGTACCATAAATTGCTGGTAGAAAAACCACCACTTTCTGGAAATTCTTTTTTCAATTCTTCAGATAATGTAGTCACAATTGCTTTTCCCCAATTTTCTTTTTGTTTTTCAGAAATTGCTTTCCCAAGTTCCCAATACAAGTTAATTAAATGAGTATTTACAGCTTGTAATGCTTCATATTGAGCCTGCCTGACTTTATCTTTAATTTCAGAAATAAATTGTATTTGCGTCTTATCTAATTTCATAGTTAGCTTATTACTTCATTCATTAAACCATCTGTTTCTTCCTCCAGCTTCATTATATCAGCTTTTATTTCAGCCAATGAGCGTAGTGGTTTGTATTTGTAAAAATACTTGGTGAAATTTATCTCGTAACCAATATGAGTTTTGCTCTCGTCAACCCAAGCACCCGCCTGCCGTTCCATTATTTTCACTTTCCCATTTTCATATTGATTCTGGAACCATTCTCTGCCACGTCCTGTTTTAAGATATTTTTCCCTTTTAACTGCTGCTTCTCTTGTTTCGAAAATCTCCCAATGAATTAACTCAATAGGTAAATTTTTTCCTGCCCAACTTACTTCTCCTTTTTCATGCTCTGCTAATCTTCGGTGAATATCATTAGTTTGTCCTTTATAAAAAGAATCATTAGCACATTTTAACACATAAATACAATATTCGCCAGATTGTGGTAATGGGGCGTGCAGGTCAGGAACATGAGGTAAAACTTCTCGCTCCATATATTCCTGTATATCTTCTTTTAATGGAATATTTTCGGTATCACGCAAACTGCTATCAGCTTTTGGTTTTCCGTTTTTATCTTTTACAATTTCTCCTTTTTCATTCAGCTTTGGTCGTTCTACTGTTACTTTAGAATATCCAAAATCGATATTATCAAATATTTTACAGTTTTCGCCTTCCTCAAAATCACCATATATTTTTGTAATCTCAGCAATCTGTTCAAGGCTTAATTCGTTTCGTTTATTACCAAGCGACTTACTCATTTTTTTATAAAAGTCAATAGCATTAATCAATTGTACTTTGCCTTTACGTTCTTTTTGCTTTTTGTTCGATATTACCCAAATGTAAGTTGCAATACCGGTATTATAAAACAATTGGTTAGGAAGTGCAATTATTGCTTCCAGCAAATCATTCTCGATTATCCATTGGCGAATGCTGCTTTCGTTCTTTTTGGAACTTGGAGAACCCGAAAACAATGGAGATCCATTAAAAACAATTGCCAAACGTGAACCTTCGGGTTTCATTTTGCTCATAAGGTGCATCAGAAACAGAAACGAACCATCACTTACAGAGGGTAATCCGGCACCAAAACGACCGGCATGTCCTAACTCTTCGTGTTCGTCTTTTACAATTTTCTCAATCTTTTTCCATTTAACACCAAATGGGGGATTTGTAATGAGATAATCAAATTTATTATTCTTCAGTTGATCGTCAGAAATGCTATTTCCCTTTTTTACATTATGAGGATTCTCACCTTTAATAAGCATATCAGATTTGCAAATTGCATAGGATTCAGGATTTAACTCTTGACCAAAAACTTCTAATCTGGCATCGGGATTTAGTTCGTTTAGGTATTCTTCAGCAACAGAAAGCATTCCACCAGTTCCGGCACAGCAATCGTAAATTGTTTTTACAATTCCTTTATTTGTAAGAATATCTCTATCATTTAAGAATAAGATATTTACCATTAAACGAATAACTTCGCGAGGGGTAAAGTGTTCCCCGGCAGTTTCGTTAGAAATTTCTGAAAATTTACGAATTAACTCTTCGAACAAATATCCCATTTCCAAGCTAGAAATCTTTTGTGGATGAAGGTCTACTTCTTGAAATCTTTTAACAACAATAAATAAAAGATTGCTGTCATCCATTTTGGTAATCTGATTGTCGAATTCGAACTGCTCTAGGATTTCCCTTGCATCTTCGGAAAAGCCATTGATCAAGTTTCTAAGATTTGCTGCAATATTATTAGGATCAGCAATTAGTTTGTCAAAATTAAATAGGCTTTTATTATGAAAATTATATCCTGCTTCTTTATTAAGAATAGGATCAAGATTTTGGATATTCATTGTTTTTACTTGCTCATATTTTTTGAGCACATCATCTTTTGTCTTTTCCAGCACACAATCTAAACGTCTTAATACAGTAAGAGGTAAGATAATTTTTCCGTAATCGCTTTGTTTGTAATCACCACGCAATAAGTCAGCAATTGACCATATAAAATTTGCAGTTTCTTTAAAGTTCATTTTTTGTTATATTGATGTTTAAAACATTCCGTTATTTGAAGAGATAAAAGTAATAAAAATTCATGTGTTTAATTTTTATTACTACGGAAAAATAGTGATTCCTAGATTTATTTAAAAAAACTTATTCTCTGTTATTTTTCTTTTTTTGCGATTTTCGCTTACAACCTTACAACTTTTGGCTAAACATGTTGCAGCACATCTAATATATGGTTGTAAGATATCATTTTTTTTAGATAGATTAGTTACAACTTTAGCTAAATTGGTTGTAAGGTTGTAAGTAGTTGTAAGATGAAAAATACTTATCTTACAACCTCTAAAGTATTTGTATTACTATCTTACAGGGGAAAGTTGTAAGGTTGTAAGATGCTATTTGAGTTTTTACAAAAAATGGTCATTTTTTTTCAAATAATCACTTTATCTGTAATCGATAAAATCTCACATAAAACTTTTTTTTCGTGATTTTCTCTTACAATCTTACAATAATATTCTGAATTTGCTGGTACAACTTACTTTTAGTATTGAAAGATTGATTTTTTTAACAAAAAAAAGTTACAATATTTCATTTTTCATTGAAACATTGTAACTAATTGTAAGATTAAAATATCTAATCTTACAATGCTCTATCTCTTTATTCTAAATGGTTGTAGAGAATTGTTGTAAGATTGTAAGATGGTTTTGTTTGTTTTTAGAAAAAATGTTTGTTTTTTAACTTTATTTCAAATCTTTTACATTCACCCAACTTTTTTTACATCAATATTTATCCATAAGTTGAGACATATCGTTTTCTACTTTTTTATCAAGTAATCTAGCATAGATTTTTGTCATATTAATTGAACTGTGACCAAGCATTTTGCTAACTGTCTCAATAGGTACATTGTTGTTTAAAGTAATTGTTGTTGCAAAAGTATGTCTGGCCAGGTGACTTGAAAGGTTTTTATTGATTCCACATAGAGTTGCTATTTCTTTTAAATATGCATTTGTCCTTTGGTTTGAATATACAGGAAGTAAAACATTTCTTTCTCTGCAATAAGGATGATTTTGATATTTTTCAAGTAAGGCTATTGCTGCTCCAATTAAAGGGATGTGACATTCATTTCCTGTTTTAACTCTCTTTGTGTAAACCCATAAACTGCCATTGCTTTTTTCGATTATGTTTTCTTTGGTAAGACTCTTTAAATCAGAGTAGGCTAGTCCTGTGTAACAGGCAAAAAGAAATATGTCTCGAACATTAGTCAGTCTGTCTACAGCAAATTCTTTAACTCTCATAATTTCTAATTCAGATTCTGTTAGATAACCTCTGTCAACTTTTTGAGGTTTGAATTTGTGATTTACAAACGGGTCGGCTTTAATCCAGTCGTTTGCTTTTGCAATACGTGCAATTTTCTTAAAGTTCTTAATGTATTTTGTTGATGAATTATGGCAACACTTTCTTACGGTTTTTAAATGTAATTCCAAATCAGCAATAAACTTGTAATCTACTTTGTTGAAAGGAATGTCATCTATTTTATACTTGGCTTGCATAAATTCTTTGATATGAGAAAGGGTTGTTTTATACCTCTGATATGTAGAATAAGTAAAGTCAATACCTATTAGCTTTTTCATATTGTTATTATGTTCTTCGAAGACTTCTACTAACATTTTTGGTTTTTCTCCGATACCTAGCCATGCATTTTTTAATGATGTCGCAGTAATTTCTTTGTCTTCCAAAGCTAATGACCTGTAGTGATTATAAATATCAGTAATTGTTTGTTCAATATGATTATTAATAATCTTTGCTTTTTTTGAAGACCCAATTGCTCTACAGGTGCTTTCCGACCACATGTCTGGTTCAATATTAATTCCAATTGAAGCTTCAGTTGTTTTTCTGGAAATGCTGATTCTAATATTAATAGAAACTTCACCTGATTTTAGTACTCTGTTTTTTTCTTACGAAAAACAATAAATTCATAGATGCTCTTTTACTCATAAATACCTCCATTTTTTTAAAGTTTAAAACTATCAAAAAAAATGCTTTTTTAAAAATGCAATCGGTTGTATTTCAGTGCAATAGCGCCCAAAATCGTGGATTAATATTTTGCAATTATTAATCCACGATTTATCCATGAGGATATGCGTTTTTTTAGGATCACATTGAAATTCTTGTTGGTAAATTTAATTAATGTAATTTTATAAAATGGAATTAGGACTATTATTACAATATCTTTTACCAGGAGATTTGAGTTTATATTTTGATTTGGTAGAAGTAAAAAACACAAATACAAAAGTTTTACATCTTTACTTAGATGAGAAGAAAATAATACCACCAGAGCATCTAAACAAGCAGATTATCTCATATGGTTTTACAGATCCAGTACACATACAGGATTTTCCATTACGTGGCAAACAAGTTTATTTAGTGGTTCGTCGTCGTAAATGGAAAGATAAATCAACTGATACCATTTATACAAGAGAATGGGATATAACAGCAAAAGGCACGAGCTACTCCAAAGAGTTTGCGACTTTTTTAAAAGAGGTATTTAGACAATCAACCAATAAGTAGTACAAGTTTGGGAAAACATTATGGCTTGAATGGTAATCAACTAGGACAACACTATAAAGATCATTTGAGCGATTATCAAGACTGGGATCAAAAAGAACATGCTGAAAGATGGATGATATTTCCCGATAATATGGGCACACATTTGAGTATTGATGAATCTTCACTTTCTAATGGAGAGTTATATACTATTTTGACAAATAAATCAGGCAAAGGCAAAAAAGGGACTTTAGTCGCAATGATAAAAGGGACTAAAGCAGAAACAGTTATTAATATATTATTGAAAATGCCTAAACACAAAAGAGATAAAGTTCAAGAAATTACTCTTGATATGGCAGGCTCTATGAACCTTATTGTAAAGCAATGTTTTGTCAAATCGACAAAAGTTATTGATCGTTTTCATGTGCAAAAATTAGCTTATGATGCTTTACAAGAAATTAGAATTAAACATCGTTGGGATGCCATAGATGAAGAAACAAATGCAATTGATAATGCTCGTTGGGAAAATCAAGAATATGTGCCTGTGCGATTTGAAAATGGCGACACAAAAAAGCAATTACTTGCTCGTAGTAGATACTTACTCTTTAAGTCTGCTAATAAATGGACTTTAACACAAAATCAACGAGCTAAGATACTTTTTGCTCAATATCCAAATATTAGAGATGCCTACAATTTGACTCATGAACTTAGACTGATTTTTTCCAAAACAAAAGAAAAGGCTGTGGCATACACAAAACTTGCAAAATGGTACAATAAAGTAACTGAATCAGAATTTAAATCCTTCAACACAATATCTGCAACAATATACACTCATTACAGAGAAATCCTAAACTTTTTTGACAATAGAAGCACTAATGCTTCTGCTGAATCTTTTAATGCTAAACTAAAAAACTTTAGATCATCTTTGAGAGGTGTATGTGATATAACATTTTTTTTATTCCGATTAGCTAAAATTTATGCATAAAAAAATATTCACCAACAAGAATTATGAACTGATCCTTTTTTTACTCTATTCTGCGTGGGTGTAAAAAAAGAAACCTCCGATAATCACTGGATTTCGGAGGTTTGCTTGTTTTTGTGTTTCTTAATCTGTAGTCCGTAGGGGAATCGAACCCCTGTTACCAGGATGAAAACCTGGCGTCCTAACCCCTAGACGAACGGACCATCATAACCCTTTATCGTATTTGGGACTGCAAAGAAATGAATTTATTTTTTTACTTCCAAATAATTTTTCAAAAAAATGCAAAAAAAAATAGAGCAATGTAAGTTGCTCTACTTTAATATTGTTTTAAAAGCTTCTTAATCAAGTGCTTCGGCTAATTCATCAGTCATTTCCATGCTATGGAATACTTTCTGAACATCGTCATCATCTTCTAAAGCATCAATAAGTTTTAGTACAACTCTTGCTTCATCAACAGAAAGAACTTTTGTGTCATTAGGAATTCTTTGAAGTTCGGAACTTGTTACTTCAATTTTTAATTCTTCTAATTTTTTGTTGAGATTTCCGTAATCTTCTAATGCCGAAGTTACTGTTATGTTTTCTTCATCCATTTCGATATCTTCAGCACCAGCATCAATTAGTTCCATTTCAAGCTCATCCATATCCATCTCGTCTGTTTTAATAAATTCGAAAACACCTTTACGATCGAATAAAAAGCTCAAAGAACCATTAGTTCCTAACGAACCGTTGTATTTGGTAAATGCAGCCCTTACAGATGAAACAGTACGATTATTATTGTCAGATAAACATTCAACAAAAATTGCTATTCCGTGAGCAGCATATCCTTCGAATGTAGTTTCTGTAAAACTTGCTCCATCCTGATCACCTTTTTTAATAGCACGTTCGATATTATCTTTCGGCATATTAACACCTTTGGCGTTTATAACGGCAATTCTTAATTTGGGATTGTATTCTGGATCGCTACCGCCACCTTCTTTTACAGCGATTGTTATTTCTTTGGAAAGTTTAGAGAAAATCTTTGAGCGTTTAGCATCTGCAGCTCCCTTTTTTCTTTTAATGGTTGACCATTTACTATGTCCTGACATATCCTTTATTTTATATTATTATTTAATCAAGAATACAAATTTATAAAATATTTTGGGAACGCAAAAAAAAGCATAGCTCATATGGCATGGAGCAAAAAGCATAGAGCGGCGTGTTGTACTTCTATATGCGATATTTAATATGTCCTTTGCCAAGTCTAATCATTTGCTTACTTTTGCAAAATGGAATGTCCAAAATGTCATAGAAAAGGAAGTGTTTTAAAACGAGTTTTCTCACGTAGAAAAGGTTCAGATAACAGATATTGTATCTATTGTGATGCTGAAGTAAAGATAATTTATAATTGGAAAAAGATTTTTCTATTAATTTTGGGTATTGTATTCGGATTAATAATATTGAATTTTATTCTTCAATCTGCTGGCTGGCCTGGAATTACTGGGGGTTTTGCTGGGGGTACTGGAGGAGCTTTGATAGCTGTTTTTATGAATCGCCCTCCTTTTGTAAATGTAGAGCTTGTTGAAAAGCCTAAGAAAAAGAAGCGTAGAAATTAAAATGAAACAGCATTTTTCGGTTATTGATATTGAAACTACTGGTGGGAATTCTCACAGTGAGAAAATTACCGAAATAGCTATCTATGTTACAGATGGCGACAAAATTATTAATGAATTTAGTACTCTTATAAATCCAGAAAGAAGAGTTACTCCATTCATTACTGGTTTAACTGGAATTACCAACGAAATGTTGGAGGATGCTCCAAAATTCTTCGAGGTAGCGGCAAAAATTGTTGAAATTACTAAAGATACAATATTTGTTGCACATAATGTTGGTTTCGATTATGGTTTTGTAAAGCAGGAATTTGCACAATTAGGTTATAAATTTCGACTAAATACCTTGTGTACATTAAGACTGAGCAGGAAAGCGTTTCCTGGTTTTAGGTCTTATAGCTTAGGAAATCTATGCAAAAGCCTTAATGTTAAGTTAAACGATGCTCATCGAGCCTATGCAGATGCTCTTGCGACAACAGAGATTTTTCACATGATTTATGCTAAAGATTATGCTGAGAATAACGGTGTAAACATAAATGGATTTTCGATAAATGGCTTAAACCCTGAGCTTGACTTGGGCACTGTACGAAATTTGCCAGAGCAATGTGGTGTTTACTATTTTTATAATTCAGAAAAAGAGCTTATTTATATTGGGAAAAGCAAAAATATTCATTCCAGAGTATTGACACATCTTAGAAATGAAAAAACTCAAAAAGCTATTAATATGCGATCTCAGATTGCATTTGTGGATTTTGAATTAACTGGTAGCGAATTGGTAGCATTGCTGAAAGAGTCCCATGAAATCAAACAAAATTTACCTGTTTTTAATAAAGCACAGCGTCGAACTATTAATAATTGGGGAATTTATGCATTTGAGGACGAAAATGGCTATATGTGTTTTAAAATTGATAAGGTTGATAGCGATAATGCGAATAGTATTAGTGTGTACTCATCAAAAGCTGCAGCAACAGAAGTCTTAGCTTCTTATTGTGAGAAATATAAATTATGCCAAAAGCTTAGTGGATTGTATCAAAGTGCTGGAGCTTGTTTTTATTATGGGCTTGGAGAGTGCTTAGGTGCTTGTGTTGAGGCAGAACCTCCAGAGCTATATAATAAAAGGGCAAAAGCATTTATTTCTGAAATTTCTTTGGAATTGGATAATGCTTTTATTATTCCTCAGGATTGTGATGATAATAGACAATGGATTGTTGCAATTAAAGATAGTCGTTATTACGGTTATGGTTATGTTGATGAGGTTACAGATCTTAATCCAGAGGATTTGTTTGACGCTTTAACTAGATATCCCGAAAATAAAGATGTCAGGCAAATAATCCGTATTTATCTTAAGACAAAAAAACGCTATAGGTTAGTAAAATTTTAATTTTGTTTATGTGTGTAAGGTGCTTCAAGAATGCACCATACACTACACATAAACAAACCAGCCCTTCGAGTTACTCGAAGGGCTGGTTTATAATATCTATAACATGTTTGTGAACCTAATTTTCTTAGTTTTACTAGAACATCTCTAAAAGTTATTGCGCGAATCCTATCGCGCCATTAACTTTTCCCAGAAACATAATTGTTGAAACATAGAATCAGAATAAAAATAGTTGAAACGCGAAAGGAATCTCGCTTCAACTATTTTTAGTTTTAATATTTCCCACATATATAAAAAAGAAAAAAGACTGTTTGTGGAACAGTCTTTTTAGCTTACTAAGACATATAAGGGATGTAGAAAAGTGAGCTGGGGGACAGCTCACTAGTAAAGTTTTTATCCACATTTGGAATATCCGCAATCTGAGCAAATAACACATCCATCCTGATAGACAAGAGTATCCTCTAGTCCACAACCCGGACACTTATCACCTTTTTTAGATGCTTTGGTTCCGTTTGGAATGTATTTGCGTAGTGCTCTTTCAACACCATTTTTCCATGTGTTGATATTGTCACTGTCAAGTTCAAGTGAAGAAACTAGTTCTACAGCTTTCTCAATTGACATACCATGACGTAAAACACCTGAAATAAGTTTCGCATAGTTCCAGTATGTATTGTCAAATGTATGAGACAGACCTTCGAAGGTTGTCATATATCCATATTTGTTTTTATACTGGAAGTCATATCTTGACGTTCCGTCTTCGAAACGCATTTTTATTATTTGTCCTTGCTCAATAGCAACAGGAATATTTAATACATCTTCTTCAACACGACCAGTGAAAATCTCATAAGGATTACCATCCATTAAACCGATAAAAGCGATCCATTTTTCTTTGTTGTTTTGGAATCTTACGATATCAGCTTCAAGAACTTTAGGGCGTTTAAGTTCAATATTCTTACGAGATTTGTTTTTTTCATCATGTGAAACAAGAACACCATCTCTTGAGCCTTCACGATAAACAGTAATTCCTTTACAACCAGATTTCCAAGCTTCCATATAGCAGTCACCTACGGTTTCTTCAGAAACATTCTCAGGCATATTGATAGTTACACTAATGCTATGGTCAACCCACTTTTGTATTGATCCTTGCATTTTTACTTTTGCAGTGTAATCAATGTCAGCAGCAGTTGCTTTATTATAAGGAGATTTTGTAACTAATTCGTCAAGTTGTTTTGTGTCATAATTCTTAACTTCATCAATATCATATTTATTAACTTGTAACCAAGTAATAAAGTTATGGTGGAATACATTATATTCTTCCCACTTATCACCTTGATCGTCAACAAAGTCTACTCTTGATTCAGGATCGTTAGGATTAACTTTTCTGCGACGTTTATAGAAAGGTCTGAAAACAGGCTCAATACCAGAAGTTGTTTGAGTCATAAGGCTTGTTGTTCCTGTTGGAGCAATAGTAAGTAGAGAAATATTTCTTCTTCCCCATTTTTCCATATCTTCAACTAATTCTGGATCAGATTCTTTGATTCTGTTAATTAGAGGATTGTTTTTTTCTCTTTGAGCATCATAAATTGAGAAGAAACCACGTTCTTTAGCCATATTTACAGATGAGCGGAAAGCTTCAATTGCAAGAGTCTTGTGAACTTCTGTTGCAAAATCTGTTGCATCTTCGGAACCATATCTTAAGCCTAATGCAGCAAGCATATCACCTTCGGCAGTGATGCCTACACCAGTTCTACGACCTTCTTCTGCTTTTCTTTTAATGTTTTCCCATAATTTTCTTTCAACTCTTTTGATTTCCATATCTTCAGGATCAGAGTTTACTTTTGCAAGAATTCCATCGATTTTTTCTAATTCAAGATCGATAATATCATCCATTATTCTTTGTGCATATCCTACGTGCTCTGAGAATTTATCAAAGTTAAATTTTGCAGTTTTCTGGAATGGGTTATCAACGTATGAATAAAGATTTATAGCTAAAAGTCTACATGAGTCATAAGGGCATAATGGAATTTCACCACATGGGTTTGTAGAAACAGTTTTGTATCCTAAGTCTGCATAACAATCAGCAATTGATTCGTTAATTATAGTATCCCAAAACAGGATTCCAGGTTCTGCAGATTTCCATGCGTTGTGAATAATCTTTTTCCAGATTTTTTCTGGGTCGATTTCTTTTAGATAAGTAGGAGCTGAATCTTCAACAGGGTATTGCTGCATATATTTCTCTTTATTAACTAAAGAAGTCATAAAGTCATCAGTTATTTTAACAGAAACGTTAGCGCCAGTAATTTTACCTTGAGAAAGCTTTGCATCTATAAACTCTTCGCTATCAGGATGTTTGATAGAAACGCTCAACATTAGAGCTCCTCTTCTGCCATCCTGGGCAACTTCGCGAGTAGTATTTGAGTATCTTTCCATGAAAGGAACAATACCTGTCGACGTTAAGGCAGAGTTTTTAACAGGAGAGCCTTTTGGACGAAGGTGAGAAAGATCGTGACCAACACCACCACGGCGTTTCATTAGCTGTACTTGTTCTTGGTCAATTTTTAGGATTCCACCATAAGAGTCGGTTGTACCATTATTACCAATAACAAAACAATTCGATAATGAAACGATTTGCATATCATTTCCAATGCCAGACATTGGACCACCTTGAGGAACAATATATTTAAAGTTTTTAAGTAAACCATAAATCTTTTCTTCAGACATCGGGTTGTCATACTTCTTTTCAATTCTATGAATTTCTTTAGTAAGACGCTTATGCATATCATCAGGTGTAAGTTCATAAAGATTCCCATCAGAATCTTTAAGAGCATACTTGTTTATCCAAACCCTTGCAGCAAGTTGATCCCCCTTAAAATAATCTTCGCTTGCACGTAGTGCTTCAGTGTCTGAAAATGTTTTTCTCTTGACGTTTGTTTTAATTTTTTGTTCCTTCATGTTGTCATTAAGATACATAATCTTATCCAAGTTTATAATCGTTAATATTTTTCTATTCCTATGTAATTTAAAATGTCTTTCCCACGGATGAAAATATGCTTGTCTTAGTTCGGCATATTTCGCATGATAAAATTATAGCTTTTTGGGCAAATAAAAAGAAGAGGTTATTAACATTTTGAACATGACAAAAAACAATAAAATGTAATACCCCAAATATCAGATACTTAATTAAAAACAAGGCTTTTGGTGAAAAAAAATATTAACCGCTGTGAGTCTTGTTTTTTAAGGTTTTCCGAATATTAAGTTGTTTTTTTTAACAATTTGATGTTTAATTAATCGGCATGCTTGAGCTGGTTGCGGCATGTGTCTGAAAATCAGCTAAATATGAGGTGTGAGCTAAAGTGAGTTAAAAAAGTAATTAACATTAATGTTTTTTTTTGCAAAAGTGCAAAAGTGTTAAAATTCACCGATATTCTGCATTTTATTAAAGATATAGTGCGTAGAACCAGAGGATTTATTAATGTAGTCATTTGTTGAAAATTGTAGCTTAACGACAAAGTTGTGGTCTAATTTGCTTGTATTTATTATAGAATTGATTTCGGAATGCGAATTAATGCTAAAGGCAGAGCCTAAATTGACTAAATCGACAGCTTCCTTGAATTTTTTGTGAGTCGGACCAAAAAAGATTGGAATATTGTACACCGCAGCTTCAAGAATATTATGAATACCTTTTCCAAAACCCCCACCTATGTACGCAAAGTCTCCATATCTGTAAAGTTTTGATAATAAGCCAATAGAGTCAATAATGATAACTTTAGTTGTTTCTGGAAGTTTATTAGAAATTGCAGAGTATCTTACTATGTTGAAGTTTATGAGTGTTTCGATAGATTGTAAATGTTTTTCATCTATTTCATGGGGGGCTATAATGAATCTGGATGTGTCATCAGATTCTTTAATTAAGTCTGCAATTATCTTTTCGTCTTCTGGCCAAGTGCTACCACAAACAATTGTGGTTTTGTCTTTTGTGAATTGTTCCAGAATCTCGTTACGATATTCTTCTTTTGCAATTTGTAAGACCCTGTCTGTCCTTGTGTCACCGCATATGTCGACATTGTTAATGCCGTTTGCATTTAAAAGGTTGGCAGAATTCTCGTCTTGAACAAAAATGTGTTTGAATGATTTCAAGGTGTTAAGATAGAACTTCCCATATGATCTGAAGAATATTTGTTTTTCTCTAAATATTGAAGAAATAATATACGCAGATTTGCCTTGTTTTTTTAATTCCCTTAAATAAAAATACCAGAATTCATATTTAACAAAAATTGCAAATTCAGGATTAATTAAATTCAGGAATTCTCTTGCGTTTTTTTTCTTGTCAAAGGGTAGATAGCAAACAATATCAGCTTGTGGATAGTTTTTGCGTACTTCGTATCCACTTGGACTAAAGAAACTCAAAATAATTTTAAAATCTTTAGTTTTCGGGTCTGACTTGAATTTCTCAATCAAGGGTCTTCCTTGTTCAAATTCTCCTAGTGATGCACAGTGAACCCAAATGTATTTGGAATTTGGGTCAATTTTACTTTTAAGGTTTTTGCGCCAATTCCTCTGTCCATTAATTAATAATGAAGCTTTAGAATTAAATAATGATGCAATTCGGATGGCAAAAAAGTAGAATCTAGTGCCGATGATGTAAAAAATAGACATGCTATATATTAATAGTAATAATATTCGTTAGGACTTTTCTTGTAGATAGGTAATATCCATCCGGCTCTGATACCATACAAGTAATCTTTTCTTTCTGTATTATCAGGGCCCATAATGTCAAAATTGTAATCTCTGCGGCATTTTGTCCAAGCTTGATAAAACTCAATCCCTATATAAAAGTTTAATGAGTTTCTGTTGTCAAGATATTGATATCCGATAAACTCTCTTAAAGCAAGACCATTTGTTAATCTGTCATATCCTTTTTTGTAATCATCCAGAACAGGAGGAGTATTATTATCTTTATTTTCTATTCGGATATGATGTTGTAATAACCCTGCTCCAACATTAACAACAACCCCTGAATTTGAGTTTGGACCGAAAACTGGAAATACTCTACCTATTTTTCCACCTGCATAAAACCCTCGTTCACTTAAGAGTACAGTCCCATATTCTCCATATTTGTTTATTATTTGTCCAGACTCGGTCATTAAGCCTTCTAAAATATTGGAACTGTCTTTTAAAAAGCTACCAAAAAGATAGCTGCCTTCGAAACCAAGTGTCCAATTCGATTTCATTTTGTAGGTTAATCCTAAACCGATTGTTGAATTAGTCCCAAATCTATCAGCCATATCGCCACCAGGCATTTGGAACGAATAATTTATTTCGCATTGCCAGATATTGATTGTGCTATCCTTAATTTGTGCAAAAGAACTAGTTGCAACAAACAGAGCAATAGATATGAGAATTATTTTAAAAAATTTCATGTCGCAAAATTAATAAAAATTATGATACAACATTAGAAACATTAAATTGTAAAAAAAATTGTTTGTGTCAACCAAAAAAGAAACTGTCAGAGTCCTAATTAATTACTACTTTTGCAAATAAAAATACAAATATGAGTAGTGAAATACTTTTTTTAATCATTTTTTCCATAGTTGTTATTGGTTTCTTCTTTGAACAAATTATGGATTTTCTTAATGCTTCGTGGTTTAATAAGCCTATACCAGAGGAACTAAAAGATGTTTATGATTTTGATAAATACAAAAAACAGCAGGAGTATAAAACTGAGAATTATCGTTTTGGAATTATAAGTTCAGTTTTTGGTTTTATAATGATAGTATGCATGTTACTTTTTGATGGTTTTGCATTTGTTGACTCATTGGCTGGTGATCTAACCGAGAATTATATACTCAAAACTTTAATGTTTTTTGCAATTATCTTTCTGGCTATGGATGTGTTGACTATGCCTTTTTCAATCTATCATACTTTTGTCATAGAGAAAAAGTACGGCTTTAACAAAACAACAGTTAAGACATACATCTTTGATAAAATTAAGTCGCTGCTATTAATGGCAATCTTAGGTGGTGGTTTGTTGTCTTTGATAATTTGGTTTTATGAATTAAATCCTGAATATTTCTGGTTGTTTGCATGGGGATTAGTAGTTGCTTTTTCATTATTTATGAATATGTTTTATTCAGTATTGATAGTTCCTATGTTTAATAAGCAAACTCCACTTGAAGATGGTGAACTTAAAGATGCAATAATGAAATTTGGCGAACAAGCAGGATTTAATATTTCGAAAATATTCGTAATTGATGGATCAAAAAGATCAACCAAAGCAAATGCATATTTTAGTGGAATGGGACCAAAGAAACGTATTGTATTATACGACACTTTAATTGACGAAATGTCTGTTGACGAAATTGTCGCAGTTCTGGCTCACGAAATAGGGCACTATAAACATAAGCATATTTATAAATCGATGTTTGCTTCCATTATTGAAACTGGTGTTACATTGTTTATATTTGGTTTATTCGCTGGAAGTGCAACTTTATCGCAGGCTTTAGGTGTAGAAACTGCAAGTTTTCATATTGCTTTGATTGCATTTGGGATTATTTATAGTCCATTGTCATCATTAATTGGAATAGTGTCTGCAATTTTTAGTCGTAGGGCTGAGTATCAGGCAGATGATTTTGCAGCTAAATATGGACTGGCTAACGAACTAATCTCAGCGTTGAAGAAACTTACTTCACATAATATGGGGAACTTAACACCTCACCCTTGGGTTGTATTTACATCTTATTCTCATCCTCCAGTTTTGCAGAGAGTAAGGAATTTGATGAAGTAGAGATAGGATTTTCTTTGTTTATATAGATAAAACAGTCGTTTTTCTTCTTTTCATCAAATCAATTTGCTAATTTTGACAATTAAAATAATTGTAGATGGTTAGTAAGTACAAAAATATTATTGAGGAAGCCTGGAATAATCGTGAACTCTTAAAAGATAGCTCAACAGTCGAAACAATACGTAAAGTTGTTGAGCTGCTGGATAAAGGGGAAATTCGAGTTGCTGAACCAAAAGATGGAGAGTGGTTTGTTAACGATTGGGTAAAGAAAGCTGTAATATTATATTTTCCCATCCAAAAGATGCAGAAATTAGAAGTTGGTATCTTTGAATATCACGATAAAATTCCATTGAAAAGCGATTATGATAAATTAGGTGTTCGTGTTGTTCCTCATGCAGTTTCAAGATATGGTGCATTCTTAGCTTCTGGAGTAATTATGATGCCTTCGTATGTAAACATTGGAGCTTATGTGGATTCGGGAACAATGGTAGACACATGGGCAACAGTTGGGTCATGCGCTCAGATTGGGAAGAATGTCCATTTGTCTGGTGGAGTTGGAATTGGTGGTGTACTTGAACCAGTTCAAGCAGCCCCGGTTATTATTGAGGATAATTGCTTTATTGGTTCACGCTGCATTATTGTAGAAGGTGTGCACATTGGAAAAGAGGCTGTTCTTGGAGCAAATGTTGTAATAACAGGATCAACAAAAATATTTGACGTTTCTGGTGAGGAAGTTAAAGAGTATAAAGGTTATGTTCCTGAACGTTCAGTTGTAATTCCTGGAACCATACCAAAGAAATTTCCTGCCGGAGAATTTAATGTTCCTTGTGCGTTAATCATTGGTAAGAGAAAAGAATCTACAGATAAAAAGACATCTTTAAACGATGCCTTAAGGGAAAATGAAGTAAGTGTATAGGCTTATGAAAATTGGTTTCGACGCAAAGCGTGCATTTAATAATAAAAGTGGTCTTGGTAATTATAGCCGGGATGTTATACGATCTTTACAAAACTTGTATCCAGAAAATGAGTATGTACTTTTCTCACCAGAGAAAGAAACAGAATTGTTGGAGGATAGGTATGTAAATAATGTAGTAAGTCCTAATTTATCTTCAAAAGCAGGACAATCTTATTGGCGTTCATGTTCGATTTCGAAAGATATTATTAAATCGAAAGTCGATATATATCATGGCTTAAGTAATGAGTTGCCCTTTAGTATTGAAAAGACGAATGCAAAGAAGGTTGTAACAATTCATGATCTGATATTTCTTGAAATCCCATCATTGTATCAATTTATTGACAGAAAAATCTATTATAAGAAGTTTGCTCATGCTTGTAAAGTTGCAGATAAAGTTATTGCAACAAGTAATCAGACTAAAAAGGATATTGTCAGACACTTTGGAACTAATGAAAATAAAATTGAGGTGGTTTATCAATCGTGTAATGAGATTTTTAAAAGCAAGGTTCCTCAAGAAGAAGCAAAATTAGTCCTACAGAAACATAAAATTCCTGAAAATTATATTCTTAACGTAGGTACAATAGAAAGAAGAAAAAATGCTTTAAACATTGTAAAGGCATTGTATTATTTTAATCTGGACACTACACTAATTATTATTGGGCGCAAAACTCCTTATTATAAAGAGATAAAGACTTACGTTGATGAACATAGTTTGCATGATAGAGTCAAGGTTTTATCTAATGTGTCAAACGAAGAGCTTCCAGCAATATACCAGAACTGCAAGGCATTTGTTTACCCATCGCTATATGAGGGGTTTGGGATACCAGTTGTGGAGGCATTTTTTTCGGGAGTTCCTGTTATAACAGCCGATAATGGTAGTACGGCAGAAATATCGGGTGATGCTGCTTTACATGTAAATGCATTAAACTCTAAAAGTGTTGGTATTGCAATAAGATCCATTTTAGAGAGTCCTGAATTATCAGATTCATTAATCCGTGTTGGAAATGAGAGAGCAAAACTTTTTGATAGGGAAACTGTTACTAAAAATATAATGAGTATATATAAGAACTTATGAAAGAGATTATTGCTGAGACAATAGAAGTTTTAAAAAAATCGGGAGTTATTCTTTATCCTACTGATACAATATGGGGGTTAGGTTGTGATCCTCAGAATCGTGAAGCCATTTCTTCTATCTATGGGATTAAACAACGCTCAGAGGCAAAAAGTATGCTCGTTTTAGTAAATAGTGTTGGGATGCTTGAGCAATATGTAGAGTATGTCCCGGATGTTGCATATCAATTAATTGAGGCATCAACAAGTCCTTTAACAATTATTTATCCTAAAGCTAAAAATCTAGCTTCTAATCTGATTGCTCGTGATGGATCAATTGGAATAAGAATTGCAAAATGTGATTTCTGTAGAGCCCTTATTACAGAGTATGGTAAGCCGATTGTCTCTACATCTGCAAATGTTGCAGGGCATAAAAGCCCTCTTGGTTTTTTTGATATTGCAAATGAAATTAAATTATCTGCAGATTATATAGTACCACTTAAATTAAATGAATTTAGTCCAACAAAAAGTTCTGATATAATTAAAGTGTGGAAATCTGGGAAGTTTGAAGTATTGAGATAAAAATCTACTTACTAATCCATTCTTTAAAGTTTTTTACTTTAGCTCTGCTTACAATTGTTAACTCATCATTAAAAGGTGGCGAAATCTAGAGTTTCAATTTGTGTTTTCTAAAAGTTTATTCTATACAAGAACATTGGAAGAAATCCTGATTGATAGTCATAACTGATATTTTTTGTACGAGGATTGTAAGATTGAGAATAGATGTTTTTATTGTTGGTTAAGTTTTGTAAGTCTATTGCCCATTCTTGGCTAAACTTTTTTGAATTAATCTTATAGCTGATTCTTAGATCGGTTCTGAAATAATCATCGTGTTTGTCGTTATAAGCGTTTTCCCAGTTATATCGTGTTGCGTTATTGTTTATTGACTCGTTAATGTCAATTGGGATATATCTTTTTCCACCAGCATAGACTGCTCTAACAGAAATTGCAATGATGTTGTTTTTTCCTATTTTGAATTCATAACCTCCCAAGATATTTACAACATAGTTTCCGTTATAGGCAGTATTACGTTCAATTTCATCGTAACCCTTATATTTTGATTCAAATAAGGATAAGGTTCCTAAGAAAAAATAATTATTGGAAAAAAACTTTTCAAGAGTAAATTCTACTCCGTAATTTGTTCCTGTTCCATTGTTAACAAGGCTATCAACTATAATGCCTCCAAAAGAGTCTCCGCCATTTAAAATTGAAAATTGAGGACTTACAACACTTACAGGAACATTATATAAGTTTTGGTAATAAAGCTCTGTTTTAAATCTAAAATCTTCTGAAAATAACTTGTCGTAAGCTACAACAAATTGATTGGATTTTGTAAGTAGTAAGTCTTTGTTTGGTTGGCTTATCGTTAGGTTGTCGTGAATATGATTAGTTTGGATAAAATACAGGTATCTTGGTTGCATTTGACTGTGTAAACCATATCCCATACTTACCGATTGGTTGCCCGATAGATTTATTTTTAGGCCAATTCGGGGTTCAACTGAAATTTCATTGTTTATTCCTACATATTGAGAGTATAAACCTGAATTTAGAGTGATGTTTTTTGTGTAGCGATATTGCCATTGTCCATATCCTCTTATTAAATATATATTACCAGTTACATCCATATTGTTCTCAAATGAGTTATTTGCTTTTAGGCTGTCAATGTATTTTACATTATATAAATCGTAATATAATCCAACTGAAGCACTGTTTCTTGCATTGAATTTCGTTTTTAGGTGTGTTGACGCAGAGTATTTGATCTCATTTTCGTTTGATTCGTAAAATTTATAATTTGAATTTTGTAAAATAGCTCCTTGAGAGTTGAATTTAAGAGAGTCGATATTGGTACTTATACGAGATCCCAGAACCGATAAGTTTGTTTGAATTCTTGTGTTTTCATTGATGAAATATAAATGAGAAAGACCGAGAACTCCCATGTCTGAACCAAAATCCAAATCGCAGCCTCCTAAATTATAGCTCGTGTTTTCATCATCGTAATTTGCAGCAAGTTTACTATCATATAATTCAATATAACTTTTACCTCCTATTCCGATTAAAGAAAATTTGCCAAATTTTGTTCCAGGAAGATTTATTTTAAATGTTAAATCCTGATATTGTGGAATAGCTGCTCCCAATCCCATGTTAATCCCAAATGCGTTAAAAACTTTTAATGTGGAATATCTGTAATTAACTAAATATGAAGCTTGTTTTCCATTTACAAAAGGACCTTCGGCTCCAAATTCAAAACCATTAAATCCAATTTGACCAACATATTCATGCTTTTGGTTGTTTCCAGATCGCATTTTTAAATCAAAAACACCTGAAATTGCGTTTCCATAATCTGCAGGGAATGCGCTTGTAAAAAAATCGGAGTTGGTCAAGACATTGTTGTTGAGCATGCTTATTGGTCCTCCAGTAGTCCCACTTGCTCCGAAATGATTTGGATTTGGAATTTCAATTCCGTCAAGCCTCCACAATAATCCCGAGGGTGAATTCCCCCTGATAATAATATCGTTTCGTGTATCATTAGTCATGACAACTCCCGCATAATTAGCGACCATTCGGGATGGATCTCCCAAACTTCCGGCATATCTTTCTGTTTCTTCTATAGTAAAACTTCTTGCACTAACTGTAGCCATTTTATTTGTCGCAATATCTTTTCTTTCTTTTGCATGAATTATTACTTCCTGAGTTACAAAAGCTTGTTCTTCGAGCTCAATTGTCAGAACAATCTCTTTTCCACTTGTTACATTTATATTTGATTTTGTAATAGAATTATATCCAATAAACGAAATGTTAATAGATTGTCGACCAATTGGGACTCTCTCTAGCTTAAAGTTCCCATAAATATCTGCTGTCGTACCAATTGTTGGATTTGACCCAGATAGTATTATTGATGCACCAGGTAATACAGTTTGAGATTGTTTGTCAATAATTACACCCCTAATGGTTTGTGTTAATTCGTTTTGAGCATATAGCCCTATCGTGGTTATAATTATTGACAGTAGTAATAATGGTTTTTTCATTTCCCCAAAAATTTTATGCAAAAGTAATATTCTGTTAGGTATTGTGAATTTAATTGCGATGAATTAAGAAAATTAGTTGCTGAACTGTAGATTTTGTCCTCTAAATGGAATATAGTATAAATGAAAACTCCGGCAAACAGTTGGGAGTGTTTACCGGAGAAAAATTCAGACATTTTCAAAAAGTTACCGCTTTGTCAAAATCAAATTCCTTGCCAAAAATAAAATCCTTATATCTTTGCAATAAAAATATGCAGAGCATTAAGAAATATATTGTCTATCTAAAAGAGTCTCTATCTGGGTTGTATTCTATCGATGAGGCAAGTGCAATAGCAAAGTTTTATGTTGAAGAGAAACTATCTCTTTCATCAATGGATATTATTCTTCGAGGAGATGATGAACTTGAAGATTCAGATATTAATATTTTGAAAAAGGATGAAAAACGTCTGCTTGAAGGAGAACCTGTTCAATATGTAACAAACGCAGCATGGTTTTGCGATAAAAAGTTTTATGTCGATGAAAATGTTTTAATCCCAAGGCAGGAAACAGAAATTTTAATAAGTGAGATAGTAAATGACTGTAAAGGTAAAAGTAATCTTAAGATTCTTGATATTGGAACAGGTTCTGGGTGTATTCCTATAAGTTTAAAATTAGCACTTCCAGATTCAGAAGTTTATGCACTAGATGTGTCTGAAGAAGCATTGGAGGTTGCTAGGAAAAATGCAGCTATACATAATTGTAATTTGGGATTTTTACAATTTGATGTTTTGTCAGATGATTCCTTCCCTTTAGACATGATGTTCGATGTGATTATTAGTAATCCTCCTTATGTTACAGATTCAGAAAAAAACTTGATGCATAAAAATGTTACATCTTTTGAACCAGATTTAGCACTTTATGTTAGAGATGACGATCCACTTGTTTTTTATCGTGAAATATCACAAAGGTTTTGTAAAATGATTTCAGGAAATGGGATGCTGTGGTTTGAAATAAATGAAAGATTTGCCGATGAGGTGATTGCGCTTTGTAAAAGTGTTGGTTTTGGTAAGAGTATTGTAATTAAGGACTTGAACAAAAAAGATAGGTTTATTAAATCCAGTCTGTAAATTTTGTATATTTGTTAAAACTTAAAATTGATTGTTATGAAAAGGATGATTTTTATTTGTGTAATTCTTGTTTCAGCTGTTTATGTATTTAGTTCTTGCGAACGTGAAAGTAGTGCAGATGTAAATCAAGATCGAATTTATGTGAGTTATGAAATGGTTTATCATGAATCAACGGATATAACTTATGCCAGAGCATCTTTCTTTTTTGGAAGTATTACCGGAACTAAACTAGAGCTGGCAGACCCAAGTCAGGTTACTTGCAATGGAGATTTGTTAGGTTTTCAAAATGCATTAGCTTATTATGAAAAACAGTATACAGGTATAGTTAATGAAGGAGAGTATGTGTTCTCAAATACAGAAGGAGCATCTTATACTAATATTGCTACCATTACTGAAATTGGTTTGCCAGAAACTTTAGATACTATTGTTAAAGGAAATTCTTACGAATTGTTCTTTACTGGTGATGCTTTAAGTGCAGGCGAAGGAGTTTATGCATATATTAATGGGACTGGGGAAAATGATGGTATCAATGTTTATCAAAATACAACAAATGTAACTTCAATTATTATTCCAGCTACTCAAACTGACAAGCTAACCGTTGGGACTAACACTGTTTACTTAAGAAAAAGACACGAAACAGATGCTCAGGAAACAACTGAAGCTGGTGCGATTTGTGCAGGAATATACCAAACTGCTGAAGTAAATATCGAAGTGAAAGAATAAAAACATTCAAATTTATATTGAAAGACTGTCCAGTTTGGACGGTCTTTTTTTGTGAATTATGTTTGGATATTGAAGCTTTTTTATAATATTTTCTTTGTGTCACAGCATATTATTTCTTGCTTGAATGACTATCAGGCATAAAAATGTTTATTTATTTCGTATTGATAATGCATTTCCCAAAATTTGTAAGTGCTTGATTGATAGTAGTATATTAATGGGTTGGTAATATAATTGTAATGAGAAAAACTATTTAACTAACAGTTGTGAATATATAATGAATTAATTTTAATTTTTATTTGGTTTTTTAAATACTTTTGCGCGGCAAATAAAAGCTGATAATTATGAATTTTTCGTTAAAGAATGTACTATTATTAATTTCTGCTCAATTTTTGGCTGTTTTAGTTTTTTCTCAAAACATACAAGATTCTGTTGTAATTGTAGATACTACCGATGCCTCAATGTACAGAGATATGGATTTGTCCAGAGAGTATCAAACATTTAAAAACACTAATATTTCTATTAGGCCTCCAAAACACTTTATTGAATTTAGTTCAGATGAAGTTTCAGGTTTTGTAAATACTGGAACAGCAGCAAGCATTGTTGGTTTTGAGAACAAAGAAATTCCATACTTAGGGTTTTATGAAAACTACGCAGACTCTGCATTTAGTTCTATTGAACATGCAAGCTTTCTAGGATCTGAAGAGCTTAAGACACAAGCTGGATATGAAGCCAAACTATATTTTTATGCATTTGTTGTTGATGAAATAGATGTTGTAAGAATAATGTTCATTACTGGTGACGAAAAGCAGATGATATTTTTAGAAGCAAACTATCCAGCTGGTTTTGATATGTTGCTTCGTCCTGTGATTGTTCAAAGTTTACTTTCTGTAGAATTTTAATTTTTGAGTATGAAAAATAAACTAATTATACTGGTATTTTCATTTATTTCGATACTTGGTTATTCTCAGGTAACTGAAATTTACCATACGCCTTTTGAAACTAATAATCAGAATCTTTGGCAAGCTGGTACTGGTGGATTGTTTCAAATTGATCACGTGTTTTTTGATGAGGGCTTTAATGAGAGTATTACATTCGGACCCGTTTATAGTGTTGCAGGCTTTGATTTTGGAGCAAGAATTACTGCTGGAGCATGGGCTCAAGTTGGAGCTGGATTACAAATCAATTTTGGAACAGAGCAGGTAGATATTAAATATGACGCAAATATGCATATTGAAAGACCTACAAACTTAAGTTTCGATCCTGGTGATGAATTAATTATCAATACTTCTTTTACGCCTACACCTCCAACAACAAGTACTATTGGAGTAGATGAGTATGATGCAAATATTAGATTATATTTAAAATTTGGTATGGGATTGAATATGGCAGCTAATGTATGTGTCTTTAATTGTACCAATTATAACATCTTGAATCTTAATCTTCCGACTACAGAATATGACATGGTAAGTGTTAGTAATGTTACAGGAATAAGTTTGTTGGATGGAATGTATCATTGGCCTGTAAGTGACGCTTTCCCTTTTCACTATGAGGATCCTTATAGTATTTCAACTACAGATATTACAATGCCTAGTAATGCAGGAGCTAATGTCTATTTACAGGGTAATGAACTACATTCTTTTGTAAATCCTACAAATTCAGATGATGCATATTTTAAAGTTTACTTTTCTATTCCTAAGTTTATTGGTGCTTTGCATATACCATATGTGTCTACATTCTTTGCTAATTTGAGCAACAGTTGGAATGCCGGACCGTTTTATTTGAATTATACACTCTTAGAATCAGGCTTTAGGATAGCATTGTTCCATAAGCAACATTTAGTATTAGATCCTACGATGAAAGGGAAGTTTAATTTTGAAACAGATCTGGATTATCAAGTGATTAATCCCAATAGTGGATCAGTTATTTCTCAAGGTTATGGTTCGGAGATCAATTATACAGTTGGAGAAAGGATTAAAATAGATTACCCATGTAACTACGATTTTCTAGATGTTACTCCATCATTTGATATGGATAATACTTTTACAAACCACACTTATGATAGTATAGCTCTTGATTTTGTTTTTCAAATGTTGTCATTTAATATGGGAATGAATTCGGTAACAGTTATTCCTGCAGCGTGTATTCCTATTTATTATCCATGTCCTTCTTGGTCAAATCCATTAAAAATGTGTAAAAAAACAGTTTGTACTCCAGCAGTTGTCTTTGGCGGTTTTGATACGGGTTTTGGACCTTTGGTCGATTGGCAACCAAATTTATTTAATATAAAATATGACTGGTGCGATAATAATTGGGAAATGGGAGGATTTAACTCATTCCCAAATCAGGCTCCTTTTAGATTAGAACCACGTAAGTTTTCAGTTGATCTCAATGTTACTGATGTTTTGTGTTATGGTGAAGAAACAGGAACAGCAACAGCAACTGTTACTAATGGAAATCCACCATATGTTTATGAGTGGTCAAATGGTGAAGTTGTATCGACAAATCAACCTAATAATACACAAACAGGATTACCTGCTGGAACACATTGGGTAATAGTTCGTGATGAGAAAAACTGTTCAGTTTTTGATTCCGAAGTAATTGTTGAACCTCTTGCACCTCTAGCTATGACTTTTAATACAGCTAATCCAAACTGTTTTGCTAGTAATGATGGTGGAATAGATATCAATATTACAGGAGGTACTACACCATATTCTTTTTTATGGTCAAATGGCGAAACAACAGAAGATATTAGTAATCTTGATGCTGGTGATTTTTCTGTTACTGTTACTGACTTTAATAGTTGTATACTAGTTGAAGACTTTACTTTAACAAAACCTGAAGATATGTTAATTACTGTAACTTCTGAAAATGTTTCTTGTTATGGTGAAAGTACTGGAACTATTGAAATTGAAGTTTATGGAGGTGTTGCACCTTATACATATTTATGGAACACAGGAAGCACTTCAAGTTCAGATATGAATCTTGCTGTTGGAACTTATCAAATTACTATCTCTGATGCAAATGGTTGTGAAAAATACGAGATTGTTGATATCACAGGACCAGCAAATCCATTAGACTATACATCAACTGTTTCTGATGTTCAATGTTATGGTGATTCTACTGGATCAATAAATGTTATTGCTAATGGAGGAACACCCCCATATACATATTTATGGTATAATGCTGATAACAATATTATAAATCAGACATCATCAACATTAGTTGATATGCCTGCTGGGACTTATCAATTAATTATTGCTGATAATTTGTTATGTGGCGATACTGTAACTTTTAATATAGAACAACCTGAGCCAATGATTTATGAGTTTACTGTACAGGATGTTTTATGTAAAGGTCAGGCAACAGGAGAAGTTTCAATAGCAGTCTCTGGAGCAACATCACCATATACTTTTGCATGGTCTAATGGTGAAACAACCGAAACTATTACCGATTTATTGGCTGGTGAGTATTTGGTTACTGTAACTGATTTTGTTGGATGTACATCTGTTTATAGTACGTCAGTTGGTGAACCTGCTGAAGAATTATTTGTGGAAACAGAAATAACTGATGTTTTATGTTATGGCGAATCTACAGGAGCAATTTTATCTGTAATTCTAGGAGGAACATCACCATATACTTATTCATGGTCAAATGGTGAAACCACAATGGAAATCATAGATGTGCCTGCCGGAATGTATACTGTTACTGTTGTCGATGCGCATAATTGTATCGTTCTTAGTGGTGGAGTTGTTAAAGAACCAGAACAACCACTGGGAATTGATTATACCGTTACTCCAGTATCTTGCTTTGGTTACGATGATGGCTCGATTGATATTACAATGTCTGGAGGAACAATTCCATATTCATTTATTTGGGATGATAATACATATATTTTTAGTACTAATCAACAATCAATAGAGAAGCTATATGCAGGGATTTATAATATTAGGATTAAGGATGACAATAATTGCTTTGTTGTTAGTGAATTTATAGTAATGTCTCCTGATTCAGTAACAATTGATCTTGCTTCTACACTTGTTTCTTGTTTTAATGGAAGTGATGGTAGTTTAACTCCTTCAGTTACTGGTGGAACAGAGCCTTATTCTTATGAGTGGAGCAATGGAGATAATACTGAAATATTGGATAATGTTCCAGAAGGTAATTATAACTTGACTGTTACTGATAACAATAATTGTAAGTATTTAGCTGCTGATATAGTAGAAAGTTTTACAGAAATTGTACTTGCTTCAGAAATTACACCTATTACCTGTAAAGATATTGATGATGCTACAATTAGTGTTGTTGTTGCTGGTGGAACAGGAAATTACTTCTATGTGTGGTCTAATGGTTCAACTTCTCAAAATGTTGAAAATCTAGCTTCAGGAGCATACTCTTTAACTGTTTCAGATGATAATCATTGTGAGTCATATTACGAGTTTGAAATAGAGCCCAATTATATAGAATGTTTGAATATCCCGTCAAGTTTCTCACCAAATAACGATGGAATTAATGATACATGGGTTATCAGAAGTATTTACTCTTACCAAGATGCTAGTGTTCAAATATTTAATAAGTGGGGAAGTATTCTTTATGAAAGTGTAGGTACTTATATCCCTTGGGATGGAACCTTTAATGGTAATTCATTACCAGCAGAAACCTACTATTATATAATTGATTTAAATAATGGAGATAGTCCATATACTGGAACTGTTACAATTTTAAGATAGATGATAATGAAAGCTAAAAATTGGATTTTAATTTTTGTTTTTGCGGGCTTGTTTGTGCTTCCCGTAAAACAGGTTTTAGCAGATAAAATAGATGCTAAACCACCGTGTCACACTATTTCGTTAAGTGGAACACATGCTACTTGTAGGGGAGATTCTGATGGAACCTTGGCTCTTACTATTTCACCAGCTGTAGGTAATTATACAATTACATGGTCAACTGGAAATGGAGATGATGGTAGTTACAACTTAAGTGATTTGCCTGCAGGCTACTATGATGTGACAGTTCTTGACAATAACACTGGATGTGTTGCTTTTGATATCTTTAATATCACTGAACCAGATTTGTTGGAATCAGAAATAACATCAAATAATATTAATTGTTTTGGCGGATCAACGGGTAATATTTTCATGGATGTTACAGGAGGAACAGAACCTTATGATATTACTTGGTCGAATTCTGTATCAACCGAAAATAATATTAATATCCCTGCTGGGACATATAATGTAACAATTGTTGATGACCATGGTTGTCAAATAACTAATGGAGCAACGCTAACTGAACCAGAAATGGCTTTAGATGCGAATAATACTGTAACTGATTTGTTGTGTTTTGGAGATTCTAACGCTGCAATTAATGTAAGCGTTTGGGGAGGAACTCCACCATATACATATAATTGGAATGGAAATACTTTTAACTCACAGGATTTGGTCAATATTTCTGCTGGGACATATAGTTTAATAATTTCAGATGTGTTAAATTGTCAAACAACACAATCTGTTACAATAAATAATCCAGATTTACTCGAAATGTCAGGTAATGATGTTGATAATACTTGTTTTGGCGAAGAAAGTGGTAGTGTGACATTAAGTGTACAAGGTGGTATTGAACCTTATAGTTATTCTTGGGCAAATTCAAGTCTTTTGTTAAGCTATGATACTCATGAAATTACTAATTTAGAAAATAATCAATATTTTGTTACAGTTGCTGATGTTAATGGTTGCAGCTTGACCAATGATTTTGAAATTACTAGTCCTACAGAAATTATAACTTCAATTACAGGAACTAATGTAAATGCACTTGGAGGTTCTGATGGTCAGATAGACTTGACAGTAAGTGGAGGTTTGCCACCTTATTCATATGACTGGTCAAATGGTGTGACTTCTCAAGATAATTCAGATGTCCCGGCAGGAGATTATTATGTTACAGTTACTGATTTCAATTCTTGTTTTGTTATCGAATCAATAACAATCAATGAACCTTTGGAGGCGCTTTCGTTTTCTTATGTAGTAACAGATGCATCCTGTCACGGTTCAGTTGATGGAAATATTTATACATATGCTACAGGAGGTACTCCTCCGTACTTGTTTACATGGTCAACAGGTAGTGATTTGTCTTATATATTAGATTTGGCAGCAGGAACATATTCGCTTACAATAACAGATGCAAATAGTGTAGAGTATTCAAGCGATATTGTCGTTGACCAGCCAGAATCATTTAGCTTTACTCACACTTTTGAGCAACCAACATGTAATGGTTTTAATGATGGGAGTATCGATTTAACAGTAGAAGGTGGAGTTACACCTTACAGATATCATTGGTATGATCCTGAATTTGCTTTAGCAGGTTTAACACAAGATTTAGAAAATGTTGGAAAAGGTGATTATACTGTGGAAATTGTCGATACAATGGGATGCGAAAGCGAATACTCGGTAAGTATTAACGAACCAGTTCCTATTGAGTTGAGTATCTCCGAAAGTAATATTCAATGTGCAGGAGGTACTACAGGGAGTATTCATTCACAGGTTTCAGGCGGAACATTGCCATATTCATACATTTGGTCAAATGATGCAACAACAGCTGATTTAATTAATCTATCTGTAGGAGAGTATGCATTAACAGTTTCAGATGCTAATTCTTGTTTGGCTTATGTTCAGACTGTTATCACAGAACCTGAGCCTGTTTATATCGAATTAACACCATATAAAACAAGCTGTATTGATCAAACCGATGGCTATATTACATCTTATATTGAAGGTGGTAGTGGAGGATATACTTTTAACTGGAGTAATTCTGAAACAACAGAGGACGTATACGATTTGTCAGGGGGAGTTTACAACTTAGAAGTTTCTGATATCTATGGATGTTCTTCTAATGCTTCAACAACTGTTGAAATTAGTGAAGTTGCATGCTTGTCTATACCAACGTCTTTCTCCCCAAATGAAGATGGAATAAATGACGACTGGGTAATCAATAACTTGTACTTATATCCAGATTGTAATATGCAGATATTTAATAAATGGGGTACTGTAGTTTTTGAATCTGCAGGATATTCCAGTAATTGGGATGGAACATATAATGGCAATCCATTACCAGCAGAAACTTATTATTATATTTTGAGCTTTACGCAAAGTTTAGAAACATTAACAGGGACAATAACAATATTAAAATAAAACGATCAAAATAACTAAGAGATGAAAAAAGCAATCTTATTAATTACGATTTTAGCCTTGGGATTTAATTCATTTTGTCAACAAATTCCTTTGCATTCGCAGTATATGATGGATTTGTCAACTGTGAATCCTGCTGTTGCAGGAAGCTATGACTTTACTCCAATAAGTCTAAATTATCGTCAGCAGTGGGTAGGTTTCGAAGGGGCTCCTGTTACTCAGTTTTTCAATATGCATAAGTATATGGGTAATAATCTTGGCATGGGTGTGTCATTCTTCAATGAACTTACATCTCCAACAAGAAGAACAGGAATGCAAATATCATTTGCTTATCATATTCCATTATCTAAAGATTTTTCCAGAAAGCTTTCCTTTGGATTGTCGCCTGTTGTATTTCAGCATTATCTGAATTCCGAGTTAATTACTACTGATCAACCAAATGATCCAGCTGTTGAAAGTGGTTTTAATAATCAGTTTTGTCCTGATGCTAATTTTGGAGTTATGTTCTCACAAAAGAATAAATACTATGTTGGATTATCGGTATTTAATTTGCTTCAAATTCGTCGCGATTTATTCCAACTAATGGATCAGATTGATAACCCAATTGAAAGATCGTTTTATTTAGTTGGTGGTTATCAATTCCATATTAACGAAAACTTTTCTATAGATCCATCTGCATTGGTTCAGTATCAGATAAATGCCCCAATTCAATATGATGTTAACTTAAGAGGGGTTTATAAAAACAGATTCGGACTTGGTGCTTCATACAGATATGAGGATGCTGTTGTTTATATGGCTTTCGTATCGTTTAGCAACTTTAGAGTTGGATATTCTTACGATATGACTTTGTCAGATTTAAATATGTATTCGTTTGGATCAAATGAATTCCATGTTTCATATCGTATTCCAAATAAAAATAGTGCGAATGGTAGCGAGTCAAGAATTCCAATGTTTTACTAGTGTTCATTGTTTAGCAAAAAATATATTTTATGAAGTTTTCTTTTTCTTTTTGCATCTCATTAGCTCTAATGCTATTTCTTAGTAATAGCTTGTTTTCTCAAGAGAATGCAATAAATGACTTAATTGCCAAACAAAAGTACAATGAAGCTATCGATGTTATTTTAATGGGTGGTAAAACCGAAAGTTTACCAACATCAAGCTTGGAAAGTCTGGGGTATTGCTATGTCATGATATATGAATATAGTGAGGCTGAAATTGTTTATGCAGAATTGTTGTCACGTCCAAAAACTTCTTTAAAGAATCATGTTTCCTATGCAGAATTATTGCTTATGAAAAATGAGTATCAACAAGCAAAAGATCATTTTCTGACTTACCTTGCTGAGAATGAGGATGACAAATATGTATATAATAGAATGCTTTCTTGCGATTCCATAAAAAAATGGGATAATGATGAGGATAAGTATGAGATCGAAAATCTTGTTGAAATAAACTCTGATTACAATGAAATTTGTGCAATAGGAAATAGCGAAGAATTTATTTTCCTTTCAAACCGCAGAAATAAAGAAGAAAAAGAATTTATTCCGAAGAACGAAATCCCAGAAATTAATTTGTGTAAATCAGGTGAAATTAACAAAGTCAAAGAATATATTACGCAAAATTATTGGTGTAGTTTAGTTACTTATAATGAGTCAAGAAATCAGTATGCATATTCACTACGCAAAATCATAGAGTCTGTGAAAGGATTTACTTTGGCAAAATCTGTAATTATGTTCGAAAATGAAAATAATAATTCTATCGATGGTTTAGAAAAGTTCACATGGGAAGGTATGCCAGACAATATTAATGTCTCTCACCCTTCGTTTACAAAGAATGGAAAACGAATTTTCTTTACTTCTGATATGCCTGGAGGTTACGGTGGGATGGATATTTATTATTCTGATTTTGAGAATAATTTATGGACATTACCTGTGAATCTTGGAGAAGAAATAAATACTCCTTTAAATGATATTGCCCCAGTAGTTAATGATTCTGTTTTATATTATTCGTCACGCGGACTTCCAGGATATGGGAATTATGATGTTTTTGTTTCGAAAATTGATGGAAATACATTTTCAAAACCGATCAATCTTCAAGCACCAATAAATTCTATTGGTGAAGACTTGTTCTTTTATCCTTATATCGACAATAAATCACTATTGTCTTCAAATAGGTCAGAAATGGGTAAAGGTGGATTCGATGTGTTTATGATGACAAGAATATTGGAAGAAGAACCTGAATTAATAACAGAAGATAGTGTTGCAGATATTGTCGTTGTTCATGAATTGAATATCACAGACTTTGAATTACCAAAGGTGTTTTTTAAATTGAATAGCTCTGAAGTTCAGAATAACTATAATAACGTACTAAAGAATCTTGCTGATTCACTAATTGTGTATGATGATGTTAAAGTTAATTTGGCTGGCTATACTGATATTTCTGGTACTGATGCTTTAAACTCTGAGTTGTCTGTTGATAGAGCAAAATCAGTGGCAAAGGTACTTATAAAATACGGCGTATCTGAATCACAGATTACGTTTGAAGGTCTGGGAAAAAAACAAGATACTGTTATGTTGGATTTGTCTTATTCCGTTGTAGTAGGTACTACAACTAGCGATGATGGAGTTCAATGGTTTAATGAGTTATTTAATAATGAATATGAAGTTTCTGTTATGCCAAATAACAAATATTATTTTTATTGTATTGGCGATTTTGATAATATGAATGATGCTGAATTATTAATCAAGGAGCTTCGAAAAGAACATGACATAGACTTTTTCCCAATTGCTAGTTATTTAGGAAGATGTCTTCCTAATTATAAACGAGCGATAAACAGAAGAGTCGATTTTATCCTCTATAGAGAAAACAAGAATACAGCACTTTAATAATATGAATAATTGATATTATGAAAAAAATATTTCTATTAAGTTTGATACTAAGTCTGGCATTTGCCAATCTTTTTGCCCATGATTATTATTGGGTCGGAGATGGTGGAGAATGGTCAGATTTTGCTAATCACTGGGCAACAACATCTGGTGGTAGTATAATGCACACCAGTATTCCAGATATTGATGATAATGTGTATTTTGATGCTAACTCATTTGTTAATGATTCACAGGTTTGTTCAGTAGATACAAGCTATATCGAATGTGCGATAATGGATTGGACTGGAGTAACAGATTTCCCAGAATTTATTTCTACTTCTAATGATACTTTAATTATAGGCGCTTCGCTAATACTGGCAGGAGAATCAAATCTTTCTTTTAGTATTAGTGGTTTGATTGTTTTTGAACAAGCAACCATTGGACAGGTATTAAATTTTAATCCAGTTGATCACGAAATAAATGCAAATATTTTCATTAATATTAATAGTGGAACTTTAAATGTGTTATCAGATTTAAATATGCCTCAAAGGAATTTGAACTTGATTAATGGAACTTTAAATCTTAATTTAAATAGGCTTTATTTAACTCATTTTAATGCTCAATCAGATGTTTTAATCCCAACAGCAGTTGTTGATGCAACTATTAGGGATGTTGATACTGTTTTCTGCCGAGGCTCATTGCATTTTATTGACGAATTAAATATTGATGATTTTCATGGAGTTATAGAATTTAATTCTCAATCAATAGATACAAACTATGTTAATTTTGATAATCATATTCTTACTTCTGATTTAAAATTTAGATCAGGTAAAGAATACTATATCATAAGTGATATCCATACTAGTGGTGATATGTCATTGCAGTTTTCTGGGAAATTTTATTCTCAGAATCATAATATTTCATGTAAACTGTTTGAAAGCACTGAATCAATGTTGAGAACTATTGATTTGGGAACTTCAGATCTAACAGTTGCCAATCTTTTTCTTCAAGATGCTGGATTAATTTTGATTTCTAATACTGCAAATCTTGAGTTTAGTGGTATTGATACATTGAAATATCATACAAATAAAGTAGACATAGAATTTTTTAATACTTCTATTTCTTCTTCTCAAATTGTTAAGTGGAATGGTAATATGACATGTGTAAATTTGAGTATTGATCCTGGGGTTAAATTATTTATGGAATCTGGGAGCGAAATAAATACTGCAACACTTAATGCTACTGGAAATTGTGGTGAGTATATCGAATTGCGTGCACAATGTGATGAGACTTTACTCTTAACAGGAATATGTGTAAATGTGTTGCCTGTTTTAAATGTTACTTCTTCGGTTACATCTGCTGATTATTTGAAACTATCAAATTTAAAAACAATAGGAGTCGCTTTTACAGCAACAAATTCTTTTGATGAAGGTGGAAATATTGGTTGGACAATAACAGAACCTGCTGCTTCAACAACATTGTACTGGATTGGAAATACTGGAAATTGGAATGATAAAGGCAATTGGTCTGCATCTTCGGGTGGAGCTCCGGACGCATGTATTCCTAGTGAAAAAACACATGTCGTTTTCGATAATAACTCGTTTGTAGCTGATGATACTGTAAAGCTTTTCGATTATGGTTATTGTGCTTCAATGACATGGACTGCATTGCCACCAAATATAGTTTTTAAAGGTGACGGAAATCTATTTGTAAGCGATAGTATAGTTCTTCATAGTAATTTAAGTGCTGATTTTAATGGGAATCTTTATCTAGAAAATTCTGAAGCATACGATACAATAACTATTACATCTAACGGGGCTGAAATAAATGCTATCGTGTTTATTGAAGGTACTCAGTTGTGGGATTTTGTTGATCCGGCAGTTATAAATAATGATTTTAATTTTATCAATGGACGTTTGAAATTTAGTGGTGGTAGTGTAGATATTGATAACTTTGTATCAACAAGTTCAAATACTAGAACAATAGATTTATCTGGTTCGACATTAAATTTAAATGGAGAGAACATAATTTGGGATGTGTCTGATGCAAATCTTTCTTTTGATTATATAAATTCTGAAATTCGAATTTCAAATTTATCATCAAATATTAAAGAATTTAAAGGAGACGGCTTGACATATAATGATATTGTTTGTGAGTCAGATTATGTGAAAATTTGGGGTAATAATGTTGTTAGTCGTTTAGAACTATTTGCTGGAAATTCCTTGATTCTTGAGGAAGGAAATAGCTTAACTGTTGATTCATTGGATGCTTTTGCTTCTTGTATGGATCCAATATCATTAGTTTCAAATGATTTTAATAACCCGGCTGTATTGCAGAAAACAGGACATGATACTCTTACTATTAGTAATTTCTATCTTAAGAATATTATGGCTGATACTGTTGGGGGAAAATTGTTTGAAGCAAACCAGACAATGAGATCGGGTGATGTAGATGGTTGGATATTTAATGACACAATTACTGGTAAAACATTCGTTTGGCAAGGCGTAAATAGTAATTGGCACGATTTATTAAATTGGAAAGTAGGAGGACTTGCTGCAACCTGTTTACCTACTATTGTGGATACAGTTGTTGTTGATCCTGTAATTTTTGCCGCTGCTACATCAGATATTATGCAAATTGATAAAAATGCATATTGTCATAGCTTCACAGCAACTGGCCTAACAAAACTGATGAAAATTGAAATGAGCCAAAATCTTAATATTTCAGAAAGCTTAATGTTGTGTGATTCTGTTCGAACAAGATATTCTGTTGTTCCTGATATAGAGACTACTGAAGGTTATGATTATGGTTTTGTATTGATGCCAGATTCCACATCTTTTACATTTTCTCCTTCTGGAGCTGAGATAGGTGTTAGCATTTATGCAAATTCATCATACCATGCCGACACAATTACTTTGATTACTGATTTGCAAATGGATACTGTGGCAAGTTTGAATGTGATGAGTGGATGTTTTTTAGCTCAAAACAAAACTATTAGTTGTGGTAATTTAATTACAAGTTCAGATGCAGATAAAACAATAAATATTGAAAAATCGAATATAAACATTATTAAGAATCTCGAATTTCAGAATCCTGCTATTCTTACTTTTTTAGCAGATAGCTCTACAATTACATATTATGGTAATGAAACTGACTTTTCATTTTTGTCGGGTAATGGACAAACATTTTTTGATGTCAGAATATTCGGGAATACTGATGCGGACGAGAATGATGAAATAGTATTTGTTTTAGGTTCTAATAATTATAATATTTTATCTGTTTTCGATGGCACAAGATTATTTGCTGAAGAAGGTGAAACACAAACTGTAGATAACGCACTTATTATAAAAGGAACATGTCAAAACTATGTTACAATCTGTTCTTCTGTTGATGGATTAACAACATCATTTAATAACAATAGTTCTGTTGCAGATACAGTAATCTGTGTAAATATTAAAGATGTTGAAAATCTTGCTGGAGCTGTAGCAATGCTTAGTGTTGATGATGGAAATAATTCGGGATGGGACTTTAAATCACAAATGGCAGTTACATCAAATTTTGTAATCCCAGATACAACTTGTATATCTTCAGACTTAGTATTCGACAACAATTCTATTACAATGTTTGGTGATAGTGCAAATCTAATTTATGAATGGATATTCAATAATGATACTACCTATGTTGAGAATTTGAATTATACTTTTGACTTACAAGGTGATTATCAAATAAGTTTGATGGCAACTGATACAACTACAGGTTGTTCCGATGTTTTTATAGATACTCTTAAAATTGAACAACAAACAGCATTTGTTACTTCTAGTGTTCCCGGTTTAACAATATGTGATGGGAATAATGTAACATTTACGGCAACAAGCGATTTAGCAACAGAGTTCGAGTTTTATTTAAATAATATTTGGGTTGATTTGGGCAATCCTGCTGAAACAGAATACTCTACTTCGATTTTAAACGATGGCGATATTATTCGTGTCGATGCAATTTATAAAGGTTGTATAGAATCAAGTAATGATTTAGCATTTACAGTTAATAGTTCACCTGTTGCAGTTTTAAGTTGCTCCGATGTTGATACAACAATTTGTGCTGGGGATTCTATTACATTTTATACATCAGCGCTCGATACACTAAGCTATGAGTTTTTTATAAATGGAAACAGTTTGGGGTCATTTTCTGCAGATAGTGTATATTCTACTGATATGCTTTCCGATCAGGATACAATAACAGCTCAAGCTATGAGTCAGGCTGGCTGTATTGCTATGTTACCTTACGAATATATTGTTACTGTCTTGCCAAATCCAGTTGTGAATTTAACCTCTTTACCTGATCCTCCAACTATTTGCGATGGTGAACAGATTACATTTAATGCAAGTGGTGCTACTTTGTATGGTTTTGTTGTAAATGGGATCGGAATAACAGATACAATTACTCAGGATTTTTATCAATCATCTACACTGGTAAATAATGATATTATTACATGCTATGGAATAGATGTTAATGGATGTTCTTCAATAAGTAACTCAATAGATTTAACTGTAAATCCGTCTCCAATTCCTGATTTTACTTCCAGCGATTCTGATGATACTATTTGTACTGGCGATGAAGTGATTTTTACTGCTACAGGTGCGGATGAATATCAATATTATATAGATGGTGTTTCTCAAGGTCTTTTTGATCCATCTCAAACATTAACAACTACAACATTAACTCATAATCAAACAATATCATTAGAAGGAAGAATTGGAACTTGTACTGAAATGTCTGCAACAACTTTAACTTTTAATGTATATCCGGTTATTGAATTAACTTCAAGTATTAACACTATTTGTCCTGGAGATAACATTACATTTACTGCTACTGGCGATACAGTTTATCAGTTTCAGATAGATGGTATTCCTGTAACACCACTTGAAGCTAATAATGTGTTTAATATTTCTACTTTAACTGACGGACAACGTGTAAGTGTAGTTGGAACTCCAGGTGCTTGCTTGCCTCAGGAAATATTAGTGACAGTTAATCCTTTGCCAGTAGCAAATGTTACTTGTTCGGAAAGTGATACTGCAATATGTGCTGGAGATGAACTATCATTTATTGCTAGTGGGGCTACTGAATATGAATTCTTCGTTGATGGAGTAAGTCAGGGCATTCCTTCATCTTTTTCAAATTTCTCATCAAATTCAATAAACGATGGACAGGAAGTTACTGTAATTGCTACATCCGAGTTTGGTTGTGTTGCAAGTGCTTTAGATACATTTAATGTTACTGTTTACGATTACCCAACTGTAAGTTTAACTTCATCTGTATCTGATACTCAGATTTGTGAAGGTGAAAGTTTGTTATTTACTGCATCTGGCGCAGATGAATATCAGTTTATGCTGTCAGGATTTCCTTTAGGAGATTATAGTGCTGTAACAGATTATTATACTTCAGATTTAGGAAATGCTCAGGTGGTAAGTGTTTCGGGTCAATCAAATGGCTGTGTCTTTACAGCTCCCGAAACATATTCTTATACAGTATTTAGTCTTCCTAATGCAAGTTTGACAGCTTTAACTCCTCTTTCTGTATGTGAAGCCGATGAAATAAGTGTTCAGGCAAATGGAGCAGTGGAATATGAGTTTTTTGTAAACTCAGTTTCTCAGGGAGTTCAATCTGCTGTAGATGTATATACTTCGACTACTCTTTTCGATGGAGATTATATTACTTTAATTGGATATCAGAATATTTGTTCTAACCCATGTACTGACACTATTGTAGTGAATGTAAATCAGGTTCCAATGCCTGTATTTACTTCAAATGTAACTGCTGATGGTATTTGTTATGGAGATACTGCTGAGTTTTATGTTAGTGGAGCGATGTTATGGCAGTTTTATTTGGATGGTTCCGAATATGGAGAGATGACATCTGAGAATATGATTCAGATACCATGGTTGGAGGAAGATCAAACTGTTAATGTTGTGGGATATAATAATGCATGTTTTGCACAAGCAGATACAACAATGACACCAATTGTTAACTATGTTAATGCTCAAATGATTGTTGATCCTAATCAAAGTACTCTTTGTGATGGAGATATTATTACTTTAAGTGCAACTGGTGGTGACTTGTATGAATTTTTTGTAAATGATATTTCTGAAGGTGATCCTTTAGCAACCAATACACATGTTTTGTCCAGTGTGACTAATAATGATTATGTAAGTGTAGCTGTTACTGATATTGAATCTGGTTGTACTGTTGCTACTGGGAATTATACATTTAATGTTCTTGGGATTCCTCAAATTACAGTTGACCCTGAGTTGAACTTCTGCCAATTTGATTCTGTAATGCTGAATTCGAATTACAATACATCCAATCAATGGTATTTTAATGATGTAGAAATCCCAGATGCAGTAGAAAGTACTTATGCAGTATATGAACCTGGAGTCTACTCGGTAAATTATATTAGTGGGTTTGATGGTGGTGTTTCTTCTTGTGGAGCTAATGCACTTGGACAGTTAGGTACTGGTGATAACGTACAATCTGATGTCTCAGTTCAAACTATGATAGATGATGAAATAGTGAAGGTTTCAGCAGGTGAAGAGTTTGCTGTCGGACTTAGCGAAGAAGGTTCAATTTATGCTTGGGGAGACAATGCATGGGGAAATATTGGCAATGGAACTTATTCACCTGTGTATGATCCAATATTACTGCAATCTGTTTCTAATGCAAAACAAGTTGCTGCCGGTAATAATCATGTGCTTGCAATTGCAAGCGATAATACTCTTATATCATGGGGACGTAATACTTATGGACAACTAGGGTATGGTTCTTATGCATCAAGTAATTTTCCGATGCCTGTTGCTGTTGCTAGTAATATTGTTGCAGTAGCTGCTGGTAGAAATCATAGTTTAGCTCTAACAGCTGATGGAGATATTTACGCTTGGGGTGCAAATGATTATGGACAATTAGGAACTGGAGATTTTGTTGAGCAAAATCAACCTATAATAATAAGTGGTTTACATAATGTAATTGGTATTGCTGCTGGTGCTGACTTTAGTATGGCTGTTTTAGATGATGGTACCGTTTGGACCTGGGGTTGTAATGACAATGGCCAATTAGGACATAATAATATTAACTCTAGTAATGTTCCTGTTAAAGTTCACAATCTCCATAAAATAGTAATGGTGTCTGGAGGTAATTCTCATGCTTTGGCTCTTAATGAAAGAGGAGAGGTGTTTTCATGGGGTGCTAATTCAGAAGGTCAGCTTGGAATTGGAAATATAAATCAAAGTTTAGTATTTAAACGAGTTGATATTAAAGGGGTAAAGGAAATAGAGGCAGGCTCTTTTAATTCATTTGCAGTAAAGAATGATGGGAGTGTATGGTCATGGGGACTAAATAACTTTGCTCAACTTGGAGATCAGACTATTGTTAATCACATATTACCAGTTAGTGCAACTCAATTTCAAGGAGTTAGTGATCTAAGTGCAGGTAAAAACTTTGTTTGTGTTGTTCGTGAAGAGTCAAAATCATGTAAATCTGATGTTGTTACTTTAACTATGGATTCTGTACCAGAAGTTGTAATTACAAGATCTGGGATGAATCTTTCTACAATTGAAGGAGAATCTTATCAATGGTATTTTAATTCAAGCCCAATTGGTAACTCCAATAGTCAGACAATAAGCATAACTGCTGAAGGGGAATATTCTGTCGAAGTCTTCTTTGCAAATGGATGCTCTGCAATGTCAGATATTTATTCTTTCTATCTTGATATTGACGAATGGTTTGTTGAACAAAATGCAACAATATTTCCAAACCCAAATAAAGGTAGTTTTGAGCTGCTATTAAATATGCCAGAATTAGTAATGAGTAAAATCGATTCTTGGACATTGTCAACAGTGTCAGGTGCAATCATAGCTGTAGATAATGATTTTTTAGCTTCAGACAAGCAAAGATTAGAATTTAATGGGATTGCTCCGGGAGTGTACTATCTTGCCATACAGTCTTCCGTAGGAGTATTTAATATAAAGGTGTTTATTACTCAGTAAATTTTAATAAAATATTTTAGTGAAAAAGGCAAGTTTTATTTTAAAACTTGCCTTTTTTTATTGAACTTTAATTGTATAGTTTAAAAAACACTAAGTTCAAAAAAATATTCTTTCATATGTTAATATAAAAGCTATTACTTTGAGATTGTTTAGGCTTGTGTTTTACGATATTTTAGGTACTTTTGGATTCTTTTAAATGAAAGTAATATGAATATCAAAAAGCTTGTAATTTCAGCGGTAGTGCTTTTATCATTGCTAATCAGTAGTAATAGTGTTTATTCTCAGAAATATTTAGAAGAAATTGCTGCTGATGCTTGTGATTGTTTTTCTAAAATTACTGATACTGTTGATGTAGATGTTGATGAAATTTCATATCAAATGGGATTGTGTATTTTTGAAGTTGCAGGTCCATATAAAAAGAAACTCAAAAAGGATTATGACATAAATCTAAATGATATTAATGCTGCAGGAGAAGATTTAGGAGTTCTTGTTGCTTCACAAATGATGTCTGAATGTCCAGATCTATTGATGTACTACTCATTATTGATTGCAGATCCCGAAGAATACGAAACAGAAGGGGAGTATGAATCCGACGAATATGAGGTTTTTGAAGCAAAAGGAGTTATTACATCCGTTTCTACTGATAATTTTGTAACGCTTAGCCTTAAAGAAGAGTCAGGGCGCACTAACAAATATTATTGGATGTCGTACATTGATTCAGAATTTGATGTAATTGCTGAATATCCAAATTTGGTAGGCGATATGGTAATAATATCATATGATTTCATCGAATTGTTTGACCCTAGAATTAACGAATACCGCGACTTTAGACTAATCTATGAAATAAAACTTGATAATAAAATCGAGTAGGTTTCGGAGTTCGGAATTTGGAGTTCGGAATTTGGAATTCGGAATTTGGAATTCGGAATTTGGAGTTTTTTCTTGAATCTTGTACCTTGTACCTTGTACCTTGTACCTTGTACCTTGAATCTTGAATCTTGAATCTTGAATCTTGTACCTTGTACCTTGTACCTTGAATCTTGTTTTTTCTTTACATTAAAAAAAAACCATTTTATTTTTTTTACCTGTAACTTTTCCGTATATTTATACGTCAGACAATCGATTATGAAGTCAAAAGAGTACAATAATATAGTTGATAAGCATGCGGATGGCGTTTACAGATTCATCCTAAGTAACATTAGGGATGAATTTAAAGCACAGGATATTGTACAGGATAGTTTTGAGAAATTGTGGATTAATCATGAGTCTGTAGATTTTCAGAAAGCCAAATCTTTTCTTTTCAGAATCGCTTATAACAGAATGATTGATGTTATCAGGCACGAGAAAAAAATGACAGCTTCAGATGAAATTACCATTAGAAAAGAAGAAGAAGTTTTGGATTATAAACAAGCAGAACTTAAAGAAATTATTGGTAATGCGATGAGTAGATTGAGTGAAATTCAACGATCTGTAATTACTCTAAGAGATTACGAAGGTTATACTTATCAGGAAATATCTCAAATTACAGAATTAACAGAAGCCCAGGTAAAAGTGTACATTTTTAGAGCTCGACAACATCTGAAAAATTATATTGGAAAATTTGAGGAGGTAATTTAATGAAAACTAAAATAAATATCGATAACTACGGTGCATACTGGATTGATTATCTTGATGGTAATATCAATCAGGAACAGGAAGACGCATTGTTCGCTTTTTTGGAGAATAATCCCGAAATCGCAGGTGATCTTATCGATCCCGAAGATTATGAACTTCCATTAATTGAAGCTACATTTCCAGGTAAAGCTAACTTAAAGGCAGAAGCTCAAACAGAAAACTTAATAATTGCAAAAATTGAAAAAGAAATAAGTGCTGAAGATGATGCATTTATTACAAAAGAAATAAATGATAATCCCGAAATTGCAAAAACATTCTCCCAATATAAAAAGACAATTTTAGTTGCTAATACTAATATTGTTTTCCCAAACAAAGATTCTTTAAAGAAAACTGTAAGAGTACCGATGTTCCGTTATGTTAGTTCTATAGCAGCTGCAATTGCAATTGTTTTTGTTGCTGGATTCTTCTTAACAAGAAATGTTAATGTTGAACAGAGCGGAACAAAAACTCTTACTAGTAATCTGGAATTTAATATTCCATACGTAAGAAATGATAATGATAATTTAATTCAGGATAATAATACAAATGAGATAAAGACTGTAGAATACACAGCAAATAATACAACTAACGAAAAACAAGTAGAACAGACATATACTCCACATATTACGCTGCAGGTTCCCAATAGGATTCCAATGCATGGACAGCTTAATGTTGATTCACAGATTGCTTTTTCTTCTACAGAAATTATGGAATATCGTTATGATATACCTGTTAGCAATAATGATGGATATGCCTATACAATGCAGTACCAGAAAACAGATGATGACAGTAAATTTGTTGCTGGTATCAAAAAGGTAATTAGATTTGGTAAAGAAGTTGATCTGGTTGAAGAATGGGAAAGTATTAAATCAGCGAAAGAAGAAATTTTATACACTAGTTTAGATAATTAAAATAAATACATTTTTTTTAGGCTTTAAAGGACCGGGGCAAATTATTTGCAACGGTTTTTTTTGAATGCAAATTTGAAATAATGGAATTAAAATATATTACTGTTTGTATTCTATTTTTCTGATTGAAATGTGTGTAAAATTTTCTTTTTCTTTTTCATATCGCTTAATCCAGTTACCATTATTATCACATAAAAATTCATAAATGTGGTTTTCAAGAATTTCTCCATTAAAATCATATTTAATCATCCCTTTTTGGTGATTGTTTTCGTCATAAATAAAATTTAATATGAAATTTGAGTTACTTATTATTGAATTGACATACATCCGAGTATTTCTATTATTTTCATCAAATTCTGATTTTATTTCCAAGGAGAGTTCATTGTTTAAGCTATTGTAATGTTTAATATTAATAATATCTCCATTTTCATTGGTTTTAAGTTTGACATGAGTGCAAAAATCGCCATTCTTATCAAAAATGTTTTGTCCAATCAAAAGGCCTTTTGTATTATAAATAAATTTTAGCTGTTCAGTTATTTCATTATGGCTATTAGACGTTTTTATTTCAATAATTCTTTGAGCATCATCATATGTATATGATTTTGTTTGATATATTATCTTTTCAGTTCGATAATAGTATTCCTTTACAATGTTTCCAAATTCATTAAAAAATATGTTTTTTGAAGATAATTTTCCCAGTGAATCCTGACAATCTTCATCAAAACAGTATTTTGCTTCTGTAAACCCAATTACATTATCAGTAAGTCCGAGATAACGTAAATCTGTAGAAGATTTTGTCTTTAGAGAATTATCCAGTTTATTTGAATTCTCTGATCCAAAAGTACAGGCTAAACAAATAGCAAATAGGATTAAAATTAGTAGTAAATGATTTTCTTCAAATATAGTTGATTTTTTTCCTCGCTGTGTAAAAGTAATTTTATTGTTTATTTCGAATATTATTTGGCATATCTTAATAAGTGTTGTTTTAGTAATTAAATAAAATGAAAATTGAGTGCTATTCAATTATTTTGCTTTTTGAGTGATGTTTGTTGGTCTGGATATGGTGCAAGGGTTCCGAAACTTGACATTTATTAAAAAAAACATAAAAAAATAAATCTTCTGTAACTTTTGGGTCACCATATTCGTCAAGCATGCGATTAAAAGATTTAGAAACAATTAAAACACAAATAAATTATGAAAAGAATAACATTTATAGCAGTAGTAATAGGAGCCTTGCTAGCTTCATCGAGTTTATTCGCATTTGATAACAACAGAGCAATTGATGATACAATTAAAATCAAAACTGAAGACGATGCGGAAATGATAGTGATTGTTAAAGATTTAGAAGATTTAGAAGATTTAGAAGTTGAGATTGAAGCTGTAATGAATAGTCTAGATGAGGTTTTCGAAAATCTAGAAATTGAACTTGAAGGTCTTGATTCAATAATCAATGTATCTGTTAAAAATATTGATGAAGAAATTTTTGTTGATATCGAAGGTCTAGAAGATGAAGAATTCAAAAATATAAATCTTAATTTTGATATTGATGATGAGCCAAAAGAACCTAAAAAATTACATGGCTTTATGTATTATGATCTTGGTTTATGCAATTATTTAGAAGATAATAAGTTTCCAAATGATAATGCTGCACAGTATTCAGTTAAGCCTTGGGGATCTTGGGATTTTGAACTTGGAGCAGGTATGCGTTGGTATATTGCGAAGCCTTTATCTCTTGATATTGCAGCAGGTTTCTCATGGATGAATTTTAAGTATGCTGACAGAAGTACACGTGTTGTGGAAACTGCAAACGATGTTGTCTTTTCATCAGATCTTGCTGGTGCAGAATATATTAAAAGTAAAACAACAGTTCCTTATGTAAATGTTAGTATGGTTCCTATGGTTCATTTTGGGAAACATAATAGCGGAGTAAATCATAAAATGTTTAGACTAGGTGCTGGTGCTTATGCTGGTTATCGTTTAGGAGGACATGTTAAATATGAATATGAAATGGATTATACTGAATCAGTTTATAAAAGAAAAGGAGATTATTTCCTTAACTCATATAGATACGGCGTAAAAGCAGTATTTGGAATTTATGACTTAAATATATATGCTAAATATGACTTAAGTACTCTCTATGCAGATAATAAAGGTCCAGAGCTTAACCCAATTAGTTTCGGCTTAAATTTCACATTCTAGAGTTGATAAATTAAAATTTGGAAAGGGCTTCTCGTTTGAGAGGCCTTTTTTATGGTTCTGTACTCTCGAATGTTTGGTTTAATAATTGAAATGTAAATTGTATGCACTTTGTAGGTAGGATTCATGAATCCTACCTACAAATGTACAGGTTAAAATCTGATTAAATATAATGACCAATGAATATTTTGGGGTTTACTCAAAAATCAAATCCAAAACATAACTCCCTCCTGTTTGAACAGAAAGAGTATTAGGCTCAAGTCTGAAGATTTTACGTGCAGTTGTTGTTGGGGTAATTTGTTGAAGATAATCAAAATCATCGGCAGATACTACATATTCTAAGCCCATTGCAGCAGCAGGAAGGCTCAAATTATAGTCTCCTGAAGAATTTGCAGCAGAGTAGAAAAAACCTTCGTAACTTAGATCAATAATTCCTCCGGAGCAATCATGATCAACAAATTTATAGAGGTCTTCTGAATTTACATTGGCTCTAATGTTTATGCTTTCTGAAATTGTTTCCAAATCTCCATCAGTTAAGTCAAGGTCTGCAAATAATTTTCCTGATATACTTGCTAAGCTTTCTCCTTCTGTTGGAAAGATATTAATAATGCTTGATACTATTCTTCTGTTGGTCGCATCATAAATATTTGTAGTATCTGGCATTGCTTTTAAGTCTACAATAAGATTTGCGCTTGTATAGCCATCACAACTTACTTTAACAATTGCATTTCCCGAAAATAAATTGTTGAAAATTGCAATTCCGTTTTCATCAACAGGAGTTTCATAAACGCTATCATTTACAACAACAGCAACAATAGCATTATTTATGTCTGATGCGTTCTTCCCTACTGAGTGTGCCCCATCTACAATATTTACAACATATCTGATTCTAACACCACTAACGTCATCTGCATATGGAGTACTGGTTACATTTTCTTTTGTGCAAGAAACAAATATTAAAATGCTACTTATTAGTAATATTGCAAGCTTTTTCATCACCTTAGACTTTAGTTAGTTTAAAATTTAAATGTGTTTTAATGTAAAATCCCATTGAATAATCGACTTGTTGATTGTATAAATCGTAAAAGAGATTAACCCCAAGTCCCATTTTCATATATTCAGCTGGTTGATATTTGCAAAATAAATGTGTCTTTACGAATGCTCGATTTCCTTCTGCATATTTAGGATTTTCGATATTAAAAGAATTAAACATCTGATTCCCAAATTTTGTAAAGAAATACTCTCCATACCAATGTTCAATACGTAGGTCAAACAATTTATGGGAGAACTCTGCTCCTGAATTTATTCCAAAACCATAAATGTATTTCAGCGATTTTGTAGGACTTTGATCTAAAGAAGTGTAATAATGCCCAAACAACCTTATCTGATTTATAAAACTGTTTTTCTGTATAATATAGTAGTCAATTCCTGTTTGGGAGTTCATTATGGTTTGAACGTTTGTATCACTATTGTCAATTTGCCCTCCAACGTGGCTGGCTACACCTGATAATCTAAGGTTTAGCTTATTATTGCTGTTATTAAAAAGTGTGATAGTATTAGAACTTCCGAAAAGTAATATTTCAGGGTACTCAGAACCTTGAAAGATAAATTGTTTCCAGTCTATCCAGGTATCCGATTCAAAATGTTTACTTTTATGAATAAATTGGAGCCCATTTTCAATATTGTCGGTTAGGTAGTATTCGTCAGCAAGTAGAAAATCTCCAATATTATGATTAACTGTTCCAGAGAGGTTTCCAAAAATTAAATTCGAATATTTCCCAGTTTTATAATTGATGCTAAAAACTGGTTTGAATTCTGAAAAAGCATCTACGCCCGAATATTTTTGTGCGTGAAATCCTCCTGATAAGCTCAATTTAGGACCAGCATTGAAAGTTACTTGTGGCTTTAGCCAATAACCAATAAGAGTGTATCCTTCAACAAAAGGGTTAAAGTATTCGTTGTTTTTAAGGAAGTTGGTATTGTCGATTTGTAGATTGAATTTTGAAGAATCATTCTCAATTACTGGATCGACAAAAAACTTTTGCATTTCTTGAGCTTCTGATGTTAGAATTGCAGAAATGAATAAAATGCTTAGTACTATTTTGAGAGAATGACTCATTTGTTAGACAAAAGTATTAATAAATTCCTTTCATAGAAGACTTAAGGTAGATTAAATTTTACTTTCTATCCTCTAAATTCTCTTTTGATTTAGAATTATAGTATTGAGGATACCTTTCTTTTACTTCATCTGGAGCATTCTGTATCCATATAGATCTGTATTCCTCTGGAACTTCGTCGATATTCTTATATAAATTATAATCTGCATATGCTGCTGGAGCATCTTCCATTCTATAATCTTCATATCCAGCTCTTTTAGCTACAACTCTGAAGTCAAATTCAGAACCATCAGTAGCATCGGGAGCATGTAATACAAATGAAATACCTTTTTTCTCAACCCACCAGTTGCCTAAATTTGAATTTGGTGTGATAAATACTTTAATTGGGTGTTCATTATTAATTGTTACTGTAGAGAGGAAGTCATCTTTTAAATCAACTTTTGCAATTCCATTATTTACTTTTGCACCTCCAAAATCTTCGAACCATATTTCTGGAGATTCCTGACTATATAATTCTTTTGGTCCATTTTCTGTTTTTACTGTGGCAGCTTTTGTGCCAGTTGCTGTGAAATCTCCCATTGCATAAACAGCGTATGAGTTAACTATTGCGGCATCTGCATACCCAGCTACGCCATATCGCGTAGTGCCAGATTGAGCTGTGCCGTATACTCCATATGCAGATTGAGTAGAACGTCCATGAGCTAACACACCATACGCAACATAATCTGCCCAACCTTCAAAATAACCACCAGCTGCTTTATCAAAGGCTCCTGATGATCCTCTAGTGTCACCCATTCCGTCAAATGCATATGCATTTGAAATAGGGAATCCACCGACAGATGTTGTTTTTACTTCAGAAAGAATACCAGCGGGTTCAGCAGAAGTCACATTCATATACAATGCTATTCCTTTTTGGTAATCGATAGACAAACTGTTATTATGTGCTATGTGCATTGATCTATAGTGATCCAAATTTTGAATATGTAAACGATAAAATGGGGAAGGAGTACCTATTCCAATATTTCCGTTGTGGCTAATTCTCATCCTTTCAACCAATGTTGTTGTTCCATCAGCAGTAGTTTCAAATGCAATATCAGTAGGTAAATCTCCAGAACCTCCAGCATTACCTCTGTAAGCAACTATTTTTGCAGTTGGGGTGTTCAAATGATTATCTGTAAATCCTAGATAACCTAGTCTGTCGCCATTAGCTGTAAAACTATTTGAGTTTTGTAATTGAATACTTGCATCTCCCCACATGTTTAATTGGCTTCCTCCTGAGTTTGCACCCATATATAAACTACTAGTAGTCGGAACATAGAAGAAATCAAAGTTGTCGAAAGTTAGGTCAGTTGCGCTGTTCCAATATGCAATATGGTTAATATTTCCTGTTCCAGTAACCATGTTAGTGTGTGTGTGGTTACCTTCTGAGATAGTCCCTGCAGATGTCCCAAAATTTGCATTAAATGTTGTCCCAGACAAATTTAAACCGGTTCCCGCAATATAAGTTGTGTTATCATCATTTGAGTTCACCCAAGTTTGTATGTCTGTGTAGTGAACTCCATCAAGCATATCTGCGTCTAATCCAGATCCTGCTCCCTCAGAAACATTAAACGTCGTCCCGGAAAGAGTAAGTTGGTTCCCTGCTGAATATGTAGTGTTATTGTCTGGAACTGTAACTGTTCCACCACCATTAGATAAAGTAATATCATGACCTGAAATACTTAATGATTGTAATTCATTAGCTGTACTACCATCCACTTCAGAAGTTAGATAGCCATTATTAGAAACATAAGTGTCAACTTCACTTTCTGTAAGTTGAGTATTAGTGTCAGTATCGTCCAAATATGGAGATAAATCAATAGTCGTTGCAGAACCGTTATTTGTGATAGTCAGGTTGTTACCTACTAACTGTAAATCTTGAATTTCGTTTGTAGTACTACCATCCACTTCAGTAAAAGAAGTTAAATATCCATTATTAGAAACATAAGTGTCAACTTCACTTTCGTTAAGTTGAGTATTGGTATCAGTATCGTCCAAATATGGAGATAAATCAATGGTTGTTGCAGAACCGTTATTTGTGATAGTCAGGTTGTTACCTACTAACTGTAAATCTTGAATTTCGTTTGTAGTACTACCATCCACTTCAGTAAAAGAAGTTAAATATCCATTATTAGAAACATAAGTGTCAACTTCACTTTCGGTAAGTTGAGTGTTAGTATCAGTATCGTCCAAATATGGAGATAAATCAATGGTTGTTGCAGTACCGTTATTTGTAATTGTCAAGTTGTTACCAACTAATTGTAAATCCTGAATTTCGTTTGTAGTACTACCATCCACTTCAGTAAAAGAAGTTAAATATCCATTATTAGAAACATAAGTGTCAACTTCACTTTCGTTAAGTTGAGTATTGGTATCAGTATCGTCCAAATATGGAGATAAATCAATGGTTGTTGCAGTACCGTTATTTGTAATTGTCAAGTTGTTTCCAACTAACTGTAAATCTTGAATTTCATTGTTTATATCCCCATCAATTTCTGTCGTTAAATACCCGTTATTATCAGCCATTGCGTCCACTTCAACTTCTGTAAGTTGCGTGTCAGTATTATCAAGATAAGGAGATAAATCAATGGTTGTTGCAGAACCGTTATTTGTGATAGTAAGGTTATTTCCAACTAACTGTAAGTCTTGAATTTCGTTTGTATTACTACCATCCACTTCAGAAGTTAAATAACCATTGTTAGAAACATAAGTGTCAACTTCACTTTCGGTAAGTTGAGTGTTAGTATCTGTGTTGTCCAAATATGGAGATAAATCAATAGTCGTTGCAGAACCGTTATTTGTGATAGTCAGGTTGTTACCTACTAACTGTAAATCTTGAATTTCGTTTGTAGTACTACCATCCACTTCAGTAAAAGAAGTTAAATATCCATTATTAGAAACATAAGTGTCAACTTCACTTTCGGTAAGTTGAGTGTTAGTATCTGTGT